>WLWD01001401.1_pt1 | contig 81978 bp, 57 predicted proteins | sample 6712731 | NCBI WGS metagenome assembly WLWD01 (sample SAMN12718690, study PRJNA576275) | sponge metagenome | isolation source: marine sponge | host: Mycale hentscheli | place: New Zealand: South Island, Marlborough, Capsize Point | collected 2014-11-01
CAGCAATTTGAAAGAATTCATGATGATGGTCTTCTAAGTATCATAGTATTTGAATGTGAGTGTGCTTTGATTTTAAACAAGTTAAAAATTTTGCTTTGGAACCTTGTTCATTAAGTTGATAGAGCGGAAGACTTTGTACTTGAGGAAATATAGGATATTGCTTCACTAAGCCACTAATAAAGACCTTTCAGTTTTATTTGATCTAGCTATAGCTAATGCCATTAAAATAAAACTTAAAAATGAACATAACACTGCCCAATAAATATAACTATTTTGAACTGTTTACATCAATTCTATTCTAGCTAAAAAAAAGTTTGCTTTAGAACCTGGTCCATTAAGTTGATAGAGTGGAAAACTTTGTACAATAGAATCAAAAGCAGATTCTTCAATATGCACAAACGCAGACACATTAGCCATGGCATAGAACCCAGAATCATATTCACCAGCCTGAATTTGTGTGTCCATTTACATGCTTTCCAACATATTGATACATGCTTATTGTATGTAGCACTAGCTGTTGAAGGCGGACATTCAATAGTGGATACAGTTAGCCAGTGTCCATTCCGATAATTTATAATTTAAACAAATTCAACTGACTCCACATTAAATGATAAAGCCACTCCACAAATTATATCTTGAAATACCGTAATTTCTAAGCACTGATTCTTACGGAGCTGCTGATGAGATCATCATTTAGCCAACCAAAGAGTGGACTTACATTGGTTGTGTTTTTTCATCTTATTTGTACTCTCATGACATCATTTTAGGAGTAGTTCCCTAGCTTAAATTGAAAAACTAGTCTCTTTTGTCTCTTTTAGTCTTTGTAGTCTTTTTAGTCTCACGCTTTAGTCTATTCTAGTCTCTTTAGTCTGTTCAGTCTCTTTCGTCTCATATATAATCTCTCCTAGTCTCTTTAGTCTCTTCTAGTCTCTATAGTCCCATCTAGTATTTTCAGTCTCTTCTAGTCTATTTATTCTTTACTAGTCTCTTTAGCTCTTCTAGTTTCTTTAGTCTCTTCTAGTCTCTTTAGTCTCTTTATTCTCTTCTTGTCTCTTTAGCCTCTTCTAGTCTCTTTAGTCTCTTTATTCTCTTCTTGTCTCTTTAGTCTCTTCTAGTCTCTTTAGTCTCTTTATTCTCTTCTTGTCTCTTTAGTATATTCTAGTCTCTTTAGTCTCTCTAATCTCTTTAGTTAGTCTCTTTAGTCTCTTCAAGTCTCTTTAGCCTCTTTATTCTCATCAGTCTCTTTAGTCTCTCTAGTCTCTTTAGTCTCTCTAGTCTTTATAGTCAGTCTCTTTAGTTTCTTCTAGTCTCTATATTCTCTTTTAGTCTCTTTAGTTCTTCTAGTTTCTTTAGTCTCTTCTAGTCTCTTTAGCTCTTCTAGTTTCTTTAATCTCTTCCAGTCTCTTTAGTCTCTATATTCTCTTCTAGTCTCTTTAGTCTCTCTAGTCTCTTTAGTCAATCACTTTATTCTCTTCTAGTCTCTTTATTCTCTTCTAGTCTCTTTAGTCTCTCCAGTCTCTTTAGTCTCTTCTAGTCTTTTCTAGTCTCTTCTAGTCTCTTCTAGTCTCTTTAGCTCTTCTAGTTTCTTTAATCTCTTCTAGTTTCTTTAGTCTCTTCTAGTCTCTTCTAGTCTCTTTAGCTCTTCTAGTTTCTTTAATCTCTTCCAGTCTCTTTAGTCTCTATATTCTCTTCTAGTCTCTTTAGTCTCTCTAGTCTCTTTAGTCAATCACTTTATTCTCTTCTAGTCTCTTTATTCTCTTCTAGTCTCTTTAGTCTCTCCAGTCTCTTTAGTCTCTTCTAGTCTTTTCTAGTCTCTTCTAGTCTCTTCTAGTCTCTTTAGCTCTTCTAGTTTCTTTAATCTCTTCTAGTTTCTTTAGTCTCTTCTAGTCTCTTCTAGTCTCTTTAGCTCTTCTAGTTTCTTTAATCTCTTCCAGTCTCTTTAGTCTCTATATTCTCTTCTAGTCTCTTTAGTCTCTCTAGTCTCTTTAGTCAATCACTTTATTCTCTTCTAGTCTCTTTATTCTCTTCTAGTCTCTTTAGTCTCTCCAGTCTCTTTAGTCTCTTCTAGTCTTTTCTAGTCTCTTCTAGTCTCTTCTAGTCTCTTTAGTCTCTCTAGTCTCTTTAGTCAATCACTTTATTCTCTTCTAGTCTCTTTAGTCTCTCTAGCCTCTTTAGTCTCTTCTATAGTCTCTTTATTCTCTTCAGCCTTTTTCTCTCCTAGTCTCTTTAGTCTGTTCTTGTGTCTTGTAATCTCTTGTTGTGTCTTGGAGTATTTAGAATATAGTTGATTTCATTTTCTAGTCCTTTGCAGTCCTATTGTATTTTCTTTTTTAATAAAGTTGTTACAGTCACTTGTATGCTGTTATACTATCTTACAGTAATTCTATAGCTAGTGTCTTTACACACAGATTAATGTGTATGCATTTATTCACATGAAACTGGATAGTTTGTATCATTTATGATGTTTCAAATAAAGTTGGGGCGGCAACCACTATGGAGAGGGTTGTATAAGGCCCTCACTCTTGATCCCACTACAAGAGGAGTAGCTATGATTTTAGAAGTCTAAATAGACTTATCACTTATGTTAACTTCAAACTTCTTGCATAATAACTGGCTGAAGGGTAGAGAGAGCTATATTATGAGGTTAATGAGGTTAATGAGAGAGTTTAATGAAAGGAGATGATTAGTTAGTGAATGAAAGCTGTGACTACATTGATATATAGAAGTAACCTCACACACACTGGGGAGTGCATAGAGTGTATATGAAATGAGGGTCAAAATCATACATATACATGCTATGAGTCCAGCTCTAGTTCATAACAAAGTACCTGGATTGCCTTGGCAACCACTTTAGTGAGGGCTGGCCTGAACATATTATATTTAATATTATAGTGCTGAGATACTACTTGAATATCATAATGAGCAGATCCGTTATTTTGATATGAAGTCATCAATGACACATTGCAAAGAATAACAACTATAACTTAATATCAATTTTTTCTCGTTCTAACAGCCACACTTTTAATTAAAACTTAACCCGACGTTTCAACTTCTTGCCGAAGTCCTCTTCAGGGATCATGAGGTCGAACTCTCCATGGTGATATAATAATAACACAATGTAAGCAGCAAGATTTCTGGAGGGTATATGCTTACTGTTTATGCTTACTGTTTATTGTATCCTGGAGGGTAATTTGCACGCAGCATGGACGACAGCCAGCATCCCGAAAGCTCTAAACCTATGTCTCTGTTAAACTTGTTGTTGTCAGGTGTCATCTGTATGTGTAGAGCTTCCTAGATCTTCAACTCACGATTCTTACCGGCTCTGTCTACAACTCTTACCCTTCCCATTTAATGGTGTGATGCTGTTGCCAAGCATGTTCAGCAAAGGCTTAAACCTTCTCATCACCTCTCTTCCAAGCATCTTGATGTTCTTTCACTCTATGCTCAAACCTTCTAGATTTTTCACCTATGTATACTTTACCACAACTGCAGGGTATACTATACACTATGGATGACTCGGTGGTAATGGGTATAGTATCTTTGACTTTAGTAAGATGTGATCTTAGTGTCTTACCCAACTGAAATGCTGTTTTGATGTCAAAGTCTCTACACACATGGCTGCTCCGTCTACTTAAATTAGAACTCTTACCAATGGTTTGAGGTTACCTCTGTTTAATAACTACAAATGCACATTTCTAGAGTAAATATCAACCTCAAACCATTGGGAGGAGTTCTAATTCATTTCAGGTCAGATGAATACTGGAGACTGGAGGGACCACAGTAAACTGTTTGAGATGACAGCTCAAGGGCCAAATGCACATGCACACAGGTAACAATAATGACTGACATGAATACTATATAATATATTTATCAAACCAGTTACAAAATTAATGTTGTTTTGTTTTATTCTTGGCAGGCACGAACTTCATCAGGTGGAGGAAAGTCTAATGATGAAATATTGGAGGAAGTAGCTGCAGATATTCTGAATAAATTACCTAAGGACTTTGACACTGAAGAGGCACTCAGGAAATACCCTACCACTTATTCATAGGTACTGAGACAACCACAATTAATGCATTGTCCTGATTCATTGTCCAGGGTCTACTTGCTTATGGAAGAAATGACAGGCTGTTATATGTGATTTTTTTTAATTCTTTCACATTGTAGACTTATTTATTGTATTATATTACATGTATTTAGAGCATGAACACAGTGTTGGTTCAGGAGATGGTACAACTCAACCGCCTCACAGTAACGGTTAGGGCATCTCTCTCCAATATCCGTAAGGCCATCAAGGGTCTAGTTGTCATGTCCCAAGACTTGGAAGAGGTTGCTGACTCCATGCTCAAAGGCAAGATCCCTGGGCTGTGGATGAAGAAATCTTACCCATCACTCAAGCCTCTGGGCTCTTATGTCAATGATTTGCTTGCCAGACTCAAATTCCTACAGGATTGGTTATTGCATGGACCTCCCATTGTGTTTTGGATATCTGGATTCTACTTTACACAGGCTTTTCTAACAGGTGACTATGCTGGGAGATTATTTTTTTTAAAGTTGGCAATTCCATATCTTTCAATTAAATGCGTGTTATTGACATTATCTCAAAAACAATTTAGGACATTACTACTGCCAATATTCCAATGTGTGAGATAAATATTATTTTGACTGATTCTTTATATACACTGTGTACAACAACTTAAAAACAGTATTCTTCAGCTATACACTACAATTTTTCAATCGGACGACCTATAACTTTCTTATGCATTCTGTGTGTGTTAATTTTAACTAATGACCTCAATGTATGGATAGAGTATTGTGTACCAATGAGCCTGTATAATATTATGGTTCATTGTATTTATCTATTGTCAACAAAACAACAACAAACTATTAGCCATAATAGCAAAAATATGTCAAGCTTTATCATTTATCCGAGACATATATACCAACTGTATGCCATAGGTTCCACTCAGAATTATGCCAGGAAGTATCAGATTCCTATTGATCTCCTGGGATTTGACTATGAGGTACTGGAGGACAAGGAATACTCTGAACCCCCTGAAGATGGTATGTAGTTTTTGTCTTTATATATGCTTGAGTGTCAACTGTAATGCTTGTGTTTAGCTTCACTTATTAGCTACTAGCTAGTTACGACATTAGTATAAGTGTTATAGATTTAATATCTCAACTGTAACTGTGACAGTGACTATTAGAACAGAGACAAAGACTATGAATACAAGTAATAACATTATATAAGCAGATACACAGGAAATGATACTAAGCCACAATGTTAATGACAGTACAGATTATGCCACATCTCCCTTTCTTTAAAGTCTTTCTGGAGGACGAACATTAGTGCCTGTCCTTGACCGAGTCATAATGACTTTCGGAGAATCTCTTGCAACTTCTTTCTGTTGGTAACTTGTAGAAGACTGGTCCGCTTGACTGGGATCGACATTGAGATGATTGCAATTTCTCTCGATTTCTCCCCTCGAAGTCTCAACTACGTAACACCTTGGTGTACCAGTATTGGCTACAACTCTTCCTGGAATTTTCTCCCTTTCTGAAGTAATCCACACTCGAGTGTCCACTGGGATTTGTGGCTGAGATTTTACTTTGTGGGATTTGTCAAAGTTTCTTTTCTGTTTTTCTTTGAACTCTTTGTTCTGCTTTTTGAAGGACTCCAGGTAAGGCCAATGTGGAGTTAACATACTGGTTGCAATCGGTATAGAAGTTCTCAGCTTTCTTCCCATACATAATTCTGCTGGGCTAAGATTGCACCACAGAAAAGGCGTAGTACGACAGTTCAATAAAACTGTGTGGAGATCGACTGAACAAATTAGCATTGATTTTACAGTTTTAACTATTCGCTCCGCTTGGCCATTGCTTTGGGGATAGCGAGGGCTGCTAGTGATGTGTTTAAATTTAAAAGAGCTGGCAAATTCAGTGAATTCTTGTGAAGCGTACTGAGGACCGTTGTCACTCCTTACTACCTCGGGAATTGCATGCCGCGCGAATACAGATTGAAGAGCCTTAATGACCACGGCGGAAGTAGTTGATGTTAATTGCATACTTCAGGGTATCTTGAGAAGTAATCAACAACTAGTAGGAGATTAGCACCCTTTAGCTCGAATAGATCTGTGCCAATAATCTGCCATGGGTTCTCAGGAAGTGGAGTAGTCATCAGAGGTTCCGTCTTTGCTGGTATGTTTTTAGCACATTCCACACAATTTTCCACTAACTGAATGATGTGGTTGTTCACTGGCCACCAAACAGATTGCTTAATTCTGGCTTTGCATCTCTCAATTCCCTGATGTTCTGCATGAACTTTTAGTAGAGTTTCTTTTTGCAGTGATTTAGGTACTATAATTCTCTGATCAAATATTAACAATCCTTCATTTTCAGTGATATGAGCTTGATATTTCAAGTATGGCTGTATTTCGGGATCAGCATCTTTTTTACTTGGCCATCCATTTCGACATGATGATATCAATTGCTGACAAACTGTATCTTCAGTTTGAGATTGTTGATAAACTCTACCTTTCTGGTGATGTTGGTAGAGACTGGACCACTGCATCTACCATAGTTTCTGCTTTATTTTGTAAAATTGCTTCTTTACCAATTCCATCCACAGGAGCTCTGGATAAAGCATCAGCAGTGTAGAGAAATTTCCCTGGAACATGAGAAATAGTGTAATCAAATTTAGAAAGTCTCAATCTGAATCTCAGTATCCTAGGTGGCATTAAGAAGTTGCTTGTTACTCAGCAGAGGAATGAGTGGTTTATGATCGGTTTCTAGCTCAAACTTTCGTCCCAAAATATAGTCCAGAAACTTTTCACAGGCCCAAGTCACCGCTAACGCCTCTTTTTCAATCTGAGCGTATCAGCGCTCTGTTTCCGATAGTGCTTGGGAAGCGTACACCACTGGCTTCCAGGTTTCTTCAGACCTCTGCAAAAGAACAGCACCAATGCCAAATGACGAGGAATCAGCAGAAACTTTTAGTGGTGCTTGTGGGTCATATTTTGCCAGCACTGTGGGTTTAGACAGTTCCTCCTTGACATTTTTGAAGACCTCTTGTTGTCTAGATCCCCAAGTCCAAACCACTTTCGAACTCAATAATTCGGCTGAGTTAGCTCTGCTAAGGATGACGAAAATTTCCCCAACTGGTTCACTATGCCAAGAAACCTGCGCAGCTCGGGGACTGACTTTGGTTCTGCCATCTTCACAATTGCTGTAGTCTTGTCAGGATCGGTTCTAACTCCATCAGCGTCGATCAAGTGTCCAAGAAATTTTATAGACTTCTTTCTGAACATGCACTTTTCCCTGTTGAGGGTTACATTCTTTTCTTGAAGGCGTTCCAGACTTGTTGAAGTTTGTGGTCATGCTCATTAGCATCACTGGCAAAAACTAGTATGTCATCCATCATACAAATTACACCGTCAAGACCGTCCAAAATACCGTTGATTTGTCGCTGGAACAATTCTGGAGCACTAGAAATACCAAATGGCAATTTGTTAAAGCAGAACGTTCTGTCGAGTTTGGAAAATACTCGAGCTCCGACAGTTTTGCTAAGGTTTCATCCACCCCAGGTATCGGGTGTACCTCTCGCAGCACTGCCACATTGAGTGGTTTTAAGTCGATGCAAAGTCTTACTTCTCCAGACTTTTTAGGCACCACCACCAACCCTGCACACCATGGAGTAGGCTCATCCACTCTGGAAATCACTCCCAGTTGTTCCATGCGCTCAAGTTCCTTGCGCACTTTTTCTCGTAGTGGGAACGTAACTCTTCTTGGTGTGAACAATGCGAATGGAGTGGCATCTTCACGTAACTGGATTTTGTACTCTTCTCCCCAAGTGCCCAGTCCCGTAGATACAGAGGGATACTGGTTCTGAACGGGCCGGCAGGACAAACACTTGATGTTATCGGTCAGTTTAATGGAAAGTTATCGCATGGAAGTCAAATAATTCAGGAAACAATCTATGTCGTAAAAAGTCTACATACCAATCTATTGGGATTACCAGCGATTACAGCTTTGGGCCTGGTTAAGCAGGTAGATACTAGTACAAGCCAGGAATGCCACTCTGAGATAGTGGCAAATGGCCACATCAACAACGATCATGATGGTAGCCAATGACCGATAGCGGTGTGTATTTATGAATAATTCATGAGCTTAAACAGTTTTGGTAAAGTGTCGTTTTTACTTGAATGGGTAAAGAATTGTTACATTCAGTTTAATTGTAGTAAATGTGGGTGTAATTGGCAAGGGAAGGCAGCATATGTTCAGAAAGGAAGGCCTACAAAAGAAATGCAAAAGGCGACTAAAAAGTGAGTAAAATTGACTTTAGAAGAGGGCATAGGTTTTGAAAAGAAGGTGAAAGTATGAATTAGAAAGCAAAAGTTTCGCAAAGCGTAAGTCCACAATCATGATAGAATGACAGAGAGAATCAGAAGGAGAGGTAGACTGAGAATGAGAAAGGACTGCATGACTTAAGAAGAATTCATTCATTGACCTGCCATTTAGAATAACATTCGCTCACATGAGAGTACAATTTTTACCGCTCACAGATTCAGTGCTGATGTTAGGTAATCTCTGTTGCTAGAGGTGTGATTCTAAGAGCGTGTTCCAAGTGAGAGTGTAACGTGCATGTTATAAAGTCCAAATGTTCCTGTAGTTACCAGACATGGACTTCAGTGGTTTCTGAAAAACCATCTCAGTGATTTTCTCTCTCAGAAAGACTAAAGTTGTAGTGACAAACAGAACAAAATTATTCTTATATATAAGCTGAACATTTAAGAACTTATTATTCTACAGTAGTGACTATATATGATTCCATTATATTTTTATAGTTGTGCCGCCATTCCATTTATCTACTCTAGTCTAGCCATCAGGTAAGCAAATTTTTTAATTCACTGATATTATTACGAGTAAGTGACAAGTAGTACTCTTTAGACACTTGCTAACTAATGATAGGATTAGATGGAGGGTCAAACATACAAGCCTAATGCAGTTGTCTTGTGAACCACTGAAGATGACTCTAAGATATATATGTCAAGTTTACATACAGTAAACAACCAGTTTCCATTTTTTGTCAGACTTACATACTAACAAACTCAAACAGGCACCTTCGTACACACTATTTGTCTCAAACTACTTAAGAAACTAATGTACAGAATTATTAGACAGTCCTCCTCTCCCACATCACGAGAGTATTACTAGATTGGCATTACTTTAAGGGGTGCAACGCTTTTAACTTACTCTTGAAAGCGGAGTGAGATACTTTCATTTAACCGAACCGCCATAATGAAAACTTAGTCTCATATACCCAATCCCTTTACCAACCGCTAATCGAGTGTAGAGGTTCTAGGTTGGTAAAGGGCTCGCCCTCCCCTTGCTTTATTATGTAGCTTTTTTTTGCGTTGAGCCACGGGGCGGTTACGGGGCTACTATAGCTAGATTACTGAACTCAGTTTTGGTAGCAACACCGTGACAGAACAGTGAGTAAAGCCTACACAAACCAAAAGCGGTTGATTTAAATTCTAAGCTTACAGCTTCTTACCCAATGCACGGATGATCCTTGTGTCTTACAACTAATACCAATCTTGCCCACTAAATTGTGAACCACATAAGACCAGCATAATGATATGCACATTAATATTGTAAACATTCAATAATTATTTTCATCAACACACTGGCCAAGTTGTAGTCAGCCCACTAGCTAATTCCTACCACTGTGTTAGTAGTTGAACACCTCTTTAAGTAGCAAGTCTGCATGGGCGTACTGATACACTCCACAGAAGTGTAGTAAAGTCAATATAGCTTATAAGGGTGTCATGCTACACTCCACAGTGTTACCAAACACTTCAGAGTGTAGCACAACACCCACAATACAGAAGTGTTCCACTACACCCCATTAAAGGTGTAGTGGAACACCCCATTTTTTACAGTGTATGGAATCTAGGAGCTTGAACAACCATTAATTATACGCACTGAGTTATTTACTGGATGCAACACAATAAAATTCTATAATGACATTCACGATCATGTGACATCTATAGAAATAAACTGTGTGGAGATTTGCTCTTTGCATTCTTCAGATACTGAGCAAAATTAAATCACAATCTATTATGTGAACCTAATCAACATCCTCTTTTACCCTGGTTGTATTTTATACTTTCCAATACATACCTCTTCCCTCCCAGTTCCAAGGTGACAGGTGTGAGGTTCTCGGCGGCATGCTTCATGACAATCTTGTCCACTTGAGCGGACCCAGTGTAGAAAATGTAGTATAATCTCTCCTTCAATAATGCCTGCCCAACATCCACCTCACCGGGCACTACTACATAGCAATCCTACAAAAGTCATATGACATCATGTGACAGTACGAATATGTAACATTATTGTATCATCCCTATGACTAATAAGTGATTGAAGCACCAAAGGTGCGAACCCTCAGCGCTATTAAACACTACCTAGCTATTACACTATAATCTACTTCCAAAAGAACAAGCAATCTTTTAGTTATTTTAATGAGGCATCAATATAGCTCGAGCAACGAAAATGGTACATGGCTAACACTGTCTTCATAAGAGAAGAAGCTAAACTAGACTACACACTGACTCTTATTATAATGTAGTAATAGGAGAAGTGGGTGGGGGAGTCTATACAAGACTACACTGACTCTTATTATAATGTAGTAATAGGAGAAGTGGGTGGGGGGAGTCTATACAAGACTACACTGACTCTTATTATAATGTAGTAATAGGAGAAGTGGGTGGGGGAGTCTATACAAGACTACACTGACTCTTATTATAATGTAGTAATAGGAGAAGTGGGTGGGGGGAGACTATACAAGACTACACTGACTCTTATATAAGGGGTAATGAGAAGTGTGTGGGGAGTCTATACAAGACTACACTGACTCTTATTATAATGGTAGTAAATAGGAGAAGTGGGTGGGGGAGTCTATAACAAACACACTGACTCTTATTTATAATGTAGTAATAGGAGAAGTGGGTGGGGATCTATCAAGACTACAAAGACTGAACTCTTCTTATAATGTAGTAATAGGAGTAAATGGGTTAGGGAGTCTATACAAGCTACACTGACTCTATTATAATGGACTAAAGGAGAAGTGGGGTGGGGGAGTCTATACAAGACTACACTGAGCCTTATATAATGTAGTAAGTCAGGAGAAGTGGTTGGGGGAGTCTAGACAAGACTACCCTGACTCTTATTATAATGTATAGAGGAGAAGTGGGTGGGGGGAGTCTATACAAGACTACACTGACTCTTATTATAATGTAGTAATAGGAGAAGTGGGTGGGGGAGTCTATACAAGACTACACTGACTCTTATTATAATGTAGTAATAGGAGAAGTGGGTGGGGGGAGTCTATACAAGACTACACTGACTCTTATTATAATGTAGTAATAGGAGAAGTGGGTGGGGGAGTCTATACAAGACTACACTGACTCTTATTATAATGTAGTAATAGGAGAAGTGGGTGGGGGAGTCTATACAAGACTACACTGACTCTTATTATAATGTAGTAATAGGAGAAGTGGGTGGGGGAGTCTATACAAGACTACACTGACTCTTATTATAATGTAGTAATAGGAGAAGTGGGTGGGGGAGTCTATACAAGACTACACTGACTCTTATTATAATGTAGTAATAGGAGAAGTGGGTGGGGGAGTCTATACAAGACTACACTGACTCTTATTATAATGTAGTAATAGGAGAAGTGGGTGGGGGAGTCTATACAAGACTACACTGACTCTTATTATAATGTAGTAATAGGAGAAGTGGGTGGGGGAGTCTATACAAGACTACACTGACTCTTATTATAATGTAGTAATAGGAGAAGTGGGTGGGGGAGTCTATACAAGACTACACTGACTCTTATTATAATGTAGTAATAGGAGAAGTGGGTGGGGGAGTCTATACAAGACTACACTGACTCTTATTATAATGTAGTAATAGGAGAAGTGGGTGGGGGAGTCTATACAAGACTACACTGACTCTTATTATAATGTAGTAATAGGAGAAGTGGGTGGGGGGAGTCTATACAAGACTACACTGACTCTTATTATAATGTAGTAATAGGAGAAGTGGGTGGGGGAGTCTATACAAGACTACACTGACTCTTATTATAATGTAGTAATAGGAGAAGTGGGTGGGGGGAGTCTATACAAGACTACACTGACTCCCAGTAATATTATGTTAAACCCTCATAGTTGCGGCAAAAAATTAGTAATATTCCATTTTGCTCACTTTTTTTTTTTTTATTCATCTCCTTTGTTCTTTCCCACCATCACTTCCTGCACTTGTATTGATAGTTTGAGAGGCATGCAGTTTGATTCCACTTCAGTTTCTTAGATGGCGGCAGATGAGATACCCTGTTGATACAGACAGATCGACAACAAAGCATCAATGAAATATTATATCTGACTGTACCACTCCCTCAGACACTGCACTAGACACAGCCCTCAGTAACCATATGTGATACTTACAATATTTACTCAGCCACTTACATATTTTACAGAAACAGAAAATAAAACTTAGCTTAAACTACGTGTTATGTACGCTAACCACCTTGTCATGCTGTAATCACATGAAAAATAATTCCTCCAACTGCCCATCACTTTTATTGTCTCCAGGTTGAATATAATTCCAAAGAGCTGCGATATAGCTAATAGTATATTAGCCAGTCAATATGAAAAAACAAACCCTGACGTACATACTCCCATAACTGATATCTATTACTACAATCACTTCCTAGGTAACTATGAAATCACTTTGTACTCAGTGATTTTGTCAGTAGTTAGTAATGTGCCAGCAAGACACTCAGCAAAACTGTGATACAGAAAAAAGGGCAATGTTTTATTACAATAACTTCAAATACGTGTACACAAAAGTGTCAAACAAAGAAAGCCAATAATGAAATAGTTTACAATCTAGACCAAAAAATGGAACCGCATTTTTATTATTATTGACGATACAAAAAGTCAACAATAATACATAGTAGGTGTGCAGTCTAATTGATGTTTGCACCAAATAAGAAATAGTCAGCGGCTATCAAGTCATTATTGTATGACTTAAGCAAGTATTAATTAAGGTGGGGGAAAAGAATAGTAAACACTATGGAAACCTGAAGAAGGAAGAAAGTTGTGAAAGTTTAGCATGTACCATATTTCCTTCAATAGATCACATGCATGGACTATTATTTTTAAGCCTTCAAACTGTGTGCAGCCTAATTGACGGGGAGGTCTATTTCCTTCATTAGTTAATGAGCTTCCAGTAATAGTGTGGGTGGCATTGCATAACGCGAAGCGTTTCAACTTGTCTTTGTGATTGTGCGACACAATGTTAGCTAGCTATCTATCTTAGTTAACTACAACATGCCAGGCATGTAGTAGGGAAAATATCATCATGTAACCTATCTGGTAATGGTCATCAACCACTTTAGTCAGCTGTGCAATCTATTGAAGGGCACATATGTACCCTATCGGATTCATACAGGATTTGTCAAAAAAAAATTTTGGGAGGGGAAATCTTGGGCTTGGGGGAGGGGGGGGGGGATACTCTTAATTTTTCTAAGAGAGCATTTTGGTTTGGGGGGGGGGGGGGAAACGTCTCTTGGGGGGGGGATTTCCTCCCTTCCCGCCCCTCTATATGAAACCCTGACTATGCTACTCAGAAAGACAAATCATGTCAAGTCTATTCGAGGGTGCAGTCTAGTTGAGAGCGCGAAGTATTGAGGAAATACAGTGTATCCTAGACTAGGATATACTGTATTTAGTGAGATGATTTCATCATAAGAAATTATCTGAATTTCTACATCATAGCCTTATTAGAGTTCACTAGGGTTGCGGGCAACATCACATACGTTATTATATGGTGCAAATGAGTACGCTAGGAACCCGTATCGATGCTTGTACATAATAATGGCTAACCACAATGCCTCTGGTATTTGTAATGCACTGTGAGAAATAGCCTGTATCATCGATAGCCGACCTATGATAGAAAATACGATTATATTGTTAGGACCAAGCAGAATACATTTGCCTTACTACGAATTTAGAGCTTATACGAGAGCGACAAAAAAGAATAGAAAAAAGAGAGAGTATATTCGGAAAGAACTACCAGGTCAGAACAGTGATTAAAAAAAAAAAGTCCGGCTCAAGGTATCAACCTGCTACGTAAATACTGCACCAACAACCAATCCTAAAACATGACATGACACTTATAATAATTATAATTATAATAAAATGTTTGGAAAAATATTGGTTAGCCGGTAAACCTTGATACTAATATTCATTCCCTCCTATTTTTATCAACCTATGATACTGGTATTGGCGCAATACAGTAACTTTACTAACCACCTCACAGTGTTTGCAATAACAATTGCGACCAGTTTTGTGAAAGTTCACCTAAATATGGCATACATTATTACTTCCTTAAGGTAAACATTGATAGTCCCTGGGGGTGCATGGCAAATTATTGGTATCAGAGGTTGCTTGAGATCCTTCATGCATCAATACCAAACAAATATTTTGGTAAGAATACACAGTATCACCTCATCACTTTTTTCTCAATGAATCCACAGCAATTCGTAAAAATGAATTGGCTATGTATATAGCTATATTCTATATCTAGAGTGCTATACCGTACGACTATAGAAATAAAAATAACAACTCACCACCAGAAGAGTAGTCGTTTCTAAAAAGTACTCCAAGAGAATTCAAATTCTTATCGCTTGCTATTAAACAATAGCGAACAATAGCGAAACCTTACCCATTGATCTTTGTCATTCGGTAAGGGGATTTCCAGCCAAACGGCGATGTCATGGTGACACTGTACCACTTTCGCAGCAACAATTCTAAATTTGGTACGGGTCGCAAATGAAATTAATTCATCTATTGTGCTGTATTTATTTATTTATTTAATCATTGATTATTTCATGTTTTATTATTATGATAAATGAAAAGATGACAAGTGTTCTCACCACTAATCTAGACAATAAAGACAATGAAAAGCAATTGAGTAAAATATCTAAAAGTGAATAAATAAAATAATCCAAGCAATTATTGTTTGCTGGTGTAGTTAAAAATTGCCACTGCCTTCTTCCCTGCACTGCTACAGAAAACCTCTGGAAGAGATGGCTGGTGAAATTTTTATCACCTGATTCGTGTGGCAGGCAATTTTCCGACTCTAAAAAAAAGGCAGCGAGTTGAGGCCAACAAGCCACTGAAATAGATAAATAAGTTAATGAATTTAATTAATTTAAAGAATCAATTATTCATTTTAATATAAATATATAAACAAGAATATGAATACATAACAATAAATAAATAAAATTTCCAGCCCTTTGCTGGACATCTCTTGAGTGTGATTATAAATTATATTTCTCTGTTATTAACTATTTAATTAATGTTTGATTTAAACACTTTTCACTTGTAATTTTCATTATTCATCAACAACGTAAAATAATAGCTAAATTAATTAAATAACAATAAATAAATAAATTTCCAGCCCTGTGCTATGTAGATATCTCTTGAGTGCGATTATAAATTTTACTTCTCCTATTTAATTAATTTTTGATTTAAATATTTTTCACTCGTAATTTTCATTATTTCATCAACAATGTAAAATAATAACTAAAATTAATTAATTAATGAAATATACAAATGAATAAATAAATTGAGTATATAAATAAATAAATATAAATAGATAAATAAATAAAATAAATACACATACATAAATAATTAAAGAAATAAAGAAATAATTAAAATAAATACACACATAAAATAAATACACACATAAAATAAATACACATAAAATAAATAACTAAATAACTAAATAAATATGAATGAATTAATCAATAAATAAATAAACAAAGATAAATAAGTAAGTAAATAAAGAAATAAAGAAAGGAAGCAATAAAATAAAAAATGAATAAACAAATAAACAAATAAAAAATATACTATTATTGTCATTATTATTATTACTATTATTATTATTACTATAATTATTATTATTACTATTACTATTATTATACTATTATTATTATTATATTAATATTACTATTATATTAGTTACTATTCTTGTATTGTTATTACTATTATTAATATAATTATTATTAATATTAGTATAATAATAATATTATTATTAATTATTAATTATTATTACTATTATTATTACTATTACTATTACTAGTATTGCTATTATATTATTATTATGATTATTATTTATTAGTTAGCTTATTGAACAAAATAAATAAATAAATAAATAAATAAGTAAATAAATAAATAAATACGTAAATAAATAAGTAAATTAATTAATTAATTAATTAATTAATATCTATGTGAATAAACAAATAAATAAATAGATAATAAATAATTATATGATAATAGATAAATAAATAACTAAATAAATAAAAATAAATAAATGAATGAATAAATAAATAAATACATCAATATTTATTATTGTTGTAATTGTACAAATTAACAGTCAAATGTTTAATGCTAACTAAGTTTTTATTGTTGTTAACTAATACTTATTTGGAAATTATAATAAAACATTGATTTTGCCAATTAAATAATAAATAAATAAATAAATAATAAATAAATAAATGTATAAATAAGTAAAAAGTTCATAAATAAAACATAAACATGTAAAATAAATAATTAATGAATAAATAAACTGACTTTTAGACAGACAAACTGAAAAAGAAACAAAAAAGTAATCGAAGAAAGAATTAATACTGAGTTGGTCCACAAACAGTTTTCAAATTTGGGTACAAGAAGTTTGCAAATAGTTCACAGTTCAGTTCATGAACACTTTGTTAACTACCATGTGTACTCACTCTAAGAGTTTACAAGTAGTTTGCAAGACTGTCATTGTGAACCAATTGTGTAAATCTTGGCAACCACTTGTAAACCTCAAACATTTGTTAACTTAGTGGAAACTCCAAGTTCATAATTTGTAAACTACCCTTGTGAACTCGGGCTTTTGGCCCTGTGTATTATTATTTTGGCTTAAAGAAAATAATCAAACTGTAAATTCTGAGAAGTGTATGTGGAGCTGTATGCCATTTGAGTTTGTGGTTTTGTAATGGTCGATTGTCAATCCAGAGAGCTGTATGGAATGTTGTGTTGTGTTGCAATAATCAGTTGGCAGTTTATAATACTAAAACTATATAAAAGCAGTTTTTCCAACTTGTACTAGACAATATCAACTGAAGTTCTCCTCAAGATAGTCAGGACTTCAGCAAAAAGTTAAAATGTGAGGTTAAGTTGAATGAAAATGTTGGCCATTACAACTAGAAACTACTGTTATTAGTATTTCAGCCAAAAATGATTGAATAATTTAAGACTATTGTTATTATGACAATTGTTATTACTATGGTACTGCTAATTCATTAATTGCCACGCTAATTGGTGATCACAAAAAAGTTAAGGTGTAAAAACTAAATTTTTTTTTTATTTGGCATGTGAATAAAGCATATTCTCAAAATATACACTGCCTGAAAATAGTCCTTAACAACCATAACAAAATTCATAAACTGTGTTGATAATTAGAATTGGACAAGACTGTAGAGGTTATCAAGCTTTAATTATCAACTGATTATACACTAATTTACTATTTTGTTATGGTTGTCAATGGACAATTTCATGCAGTGATAGAACTCTCAAACATCTATAGCTAATACACTAAATGAAGCCTAGTTACTTGTTAAAACATTTATTTTATTAGAGTACAAGATATTACAAATACTTTTTTAAATAATAAGTATAATGGTCATACACACATTATAGATGTAAACAGTAGCCATGGCAACAACTTTCATTGTAAAATGCTATTAGTGAATAGTAGAAGTAAACAGTTTCTTAAGTTTGCTATTCCCATCATATCCTCCCATAACATGGACCTTGTCTGATGTCATGATACAGGTACAGTTACGTACTGCATGTGGTAGTTGTCCAGCCTGGACCCAGGTATTAGTCTCAGGGACATAGCGCTGGATGGTGGACACTGGCTTCTTACTCTTCATGTACACACCACAGACTGCCAGTAGAGATCCTCCAATGTTGAGTGGACAGGAATCTGTACAGTTGAGTGAAGGTAGTCTGTTCCATATGCTGGAACTGTCTGATGAGGAGTGTGAAACAAGAGCCTCCAGAGATACACTATAGACATCAGGACTATCATGCAGCAGTCCTTCATACCTTCCCCCCATGATGTACCAGGTATTTGCTATTGTAGTAGACTTCATGTTCCTCCATGGTGTTGGTGTAGATGGTCCAATGGACCACTGCATGTTGGATACATCAAGTACCTCAACAGTTTGTAAACAAATTCCATGGTAACCACCAGCCACCACAAGCCAATGTTTATATGAAATTGCTGAAGGAAACCAGCGAGGTGTAGACATAGGAGGGAAGGGGCGTGTCCACTGGTTGCAGTCAGGCTGCCACTCTCCTAGCTCACTGCTATCAGACTTGTCTCTATTTCTTCCTCCCACCACAACTAGTTTGTTGTTGATGGTAGTCATAGCAAACCACCTGGTACTGTATGGAGGTAGAGTGTGCCACTGGCAGGACTGTGTGTTGTAGGCCATCACTATGTACTCATCCTCATCTCTGTCAGTCCATCCTCCTCCAACATACACTGTATCATTAATCTCTACTGATTGGATGTATCCACTCATAGCCACTGGCATGTCAGGACCACACCTCCAGTCTAGTTCTAGTGGGAATGTCTAAATAATAAACAAATACATTATCTGTAGTAAATTTGTATAGCATTACTCATGTCTATAGTGTTAATATTTTATGTAGAGGATATTGTTATGTCACACTTTGTTCATTAAATTAAAAATTCTTACTGTTGCCATGGTTACTGTTTACATGTTATTGACAAAATTGATACTGATTACATTATAATTAATTTGATAATAATGTGACTGGTTTTTGGGAAAATCGGCCTAAACGCGACATCTATAGTTTTCTATTGTATTCTACCAGTAGGTGACCTTGGGATGCCATCCTCCAAATTTGAATATTATTGATATTCGCCCTACAACACTTCAGTATTTGTTATAAATGTATTATTTCTGATTTCGAAAAACATCAACAAAAAACGCTGCATAAAGGAGTTGCTAAGGCCAGGGGTCAAATGTCAAGGTCAAGTCAATGTCAAAATACTGCTGACTAGCTATATGAAATTATAGGTAACTTTTCTTTCTTGCCCAATTTTACAAAACACACAGAAAATGCTTACTGGAGATTTATGTGTAAATAATATATTCTCTGACGTTGTGGAATTTTTTAAATCTTGACGGAGTTGCTCCACTTTCAATTGGATTTCACCTTTCTCTTGCAGATGAAGAGCCTTTAATCGAATGTTGTCAGCTGTCAATTGTTGGTTTGAGGAATTCAGTTCATGTTTCTCAACTTTTAGTTGATTGTTCTCTGCCTTCAATTGATTGTTCTCCTTCTTATAGTCTGCCCTCACCTGATCTTTCTCTGCCTTCAATTGATCTTTCTCGGTCTTCAGTTGATTGTTTTCAACTTGCAAGTCATTGATGACAACTTCTAGTTGCTCTTTTTCTTCAAGAATTCTTGAATTGGCATTAATTAAACTTGTTCTATCTGCTGATATTTCCATTTCCTGTTTCTAAAATAATGAAGTATGAATAATGTCATTGGTTTAATTCATTTTAACATATAACCTGATAGATAATAGATGTTTAAAATGGGCCGAACAGTACTGAATAAATTACCACCACTTCACACAACTAATTTTAACACCATGGTCCTATGTGTGTCACAATGATTTATTTCAGATTCAGTTCAAGGGTTGCATAATTTGGAGTGTGTGTTAATTAAATAATGACCGAAATATATGATAGTTATAATAATGCAGGAAATTGCAATGTCTGACTAACAGATATTTTAAATATAAAGTAAAATGCTATGCCTGCAAATGCAACAACATAGGAATGCACTTGCTGTTCATATCAATTGAGTCTTTCAGGCTTAAGAATATATAATTACCTCCAAATCTTTGATTCTTTTGTCCTTTTCCTTCAATACTTTAACATGAAGTACATGAGTCACGTTCACTAATGTTCCTCCATAGAATAAAGTCAACTCCTTCTTTATAGGCTGTAGTCTTCCTAGTAGCTGCTCTGCAGTAGGTCTTGTTTGAGGATCATTGTGTAGGCAATTAGTCACCATCTCTACTAGAAGAGGATGAGATTCCAACAACTGATTCTCCAACTTCTTCATGTACACCTCACGACGCTCTACTTCAGTGCGACCAATAACTCGACCAGGATTGTGTGGATCCACTTGTGTTGCGGATAGCAAATCTCCAGGAAAGATCTATTGAAAGAAATAGTGTCGATATTTAGCACTTAAACCTTAAAATACACCCATACTTGTAACAATACACCCATAACTCTACAAGCATGTTTCTGATGTTTATACATGCAGCAACACACATCACTTGAAGAACACTAACCAGTGCATATCGTCATTAAATGTGATCCGAGAAGTTTTATTTTTGTAGTTTTACTTGCTGGCATATGTATGATTGATTCTCATTACAATCCATGTCAGCTAATTGGCTAAATTTTTTTTTCTCAACAATTGGATCGTGACAGATTGTCCTACAAACTCATCCACTTTGTCTGCACATGCATACATATAATTGTTGTCAATAGTTACTGTTGTAGTTATGCTACATATAAGTTAGGTGTTTATTGTTATTGTTTCTAATACTATCCACTCACACTCATAGACAACAATGCTGAAGTAAACTACACCATGGGCTGCAAGAAATTAGTTGCTCGAGTGATTAAGACGTGACGCTAGGAGGCATTACCCACAAAGTATGGTACCTATGAGGAGGTGAAAGCTTCACGTTTTCTCAACAATAAACCTAAAATAAAAAAAGTTTCACATTAAAGGGTCATATTTTCGTTCTGAGAAAGTGCATATCTAAATCAACAGTTAATTTTCAGTAATATCCAAAATCAGAGCATTAGACATACAGACAAACTGACAAGATGACTACTATAACCTCTTGTGCATGCACGCTGAGGGTTAAAAACTAGTGTGTAATGATGAATCATAGCAGCATGATAATAAAGTGGATAAAAAGAATCTTCGGAAAAAAAAAAGTAAGACTGTAGCATAGCAGTATCTCTTAATACACCCAAAAATAGAAAACTTTGTAGCCCATTCGCTGTCATCCCTGATGACAGAAATAAAATACTCACAAATTTTTAAGCATTACTTCAAAATACTTTATCAAATAATAATCTAGGGCTCATCACATCACACATATATTTTTTCATTAAATAATCTTACAGTAGGGATTGTTAGGTTGACAATTAATGGGTAAGGCATTGGTGATTACTCTAGGAAACCCATCATTCGAAAAGTTAGAATTCAATAATTTCAGGGTTTTTTCAACAGAAAAAAATAATACAATATTTCCAACTAGTTGTGCTTGTGTACCTGTAACTTACTCTAGTAAAAACAAAGTACATTAACATACCTGTATTAGCACGTATAGAGCAAGATGTCCGAAGGAGAACATGTCAAGAGATGGTCCATATCTGTGAGTCTCAGTGAGGGCCACTGGTGGCATGTACACTAAGGTCCCTGGAAGTTTAGACATGGTTTGAGCTAGTCGAGCTGGCCTCAGATCCAGTATACGAGAATTCCCCATGTCTGTGATCTTGGCTATCAGAGATGAGGTGAGTAGAACATTTCTTGCTGTTAGGTCTCTGTGGACTATTGGTGAAGGCCTACCATGTAGGTACACTAGTCCACTGCATGTGTCGGTGAGAATGGAGACCTTGACTGGAAGTGGAATATTAGGGGCACACTCCAGGAGGTCGTCCACACTCATTTCTAGTCTTTCCATCACCAGTAGAGGTAGCTCTGATCCCTCAAGGAAACACAGACCAAGGAACTGTGTTATGTTCGGATGTCGGAGACCTGCCATGAGTTGACATTCTTGTTGATATTTCACGATAGTATTTTGAACTCCCTCATTTAAAGGGTCCATCAACAATTCATGCATACGTTTTGCTGCACAGGAGACTTTGTTGTATTCCACCTGCAATACACAGAGTATCATATAGAAAGTTATGATCACAACAAAGTGTTGAAGGAAAACCAATATACATTTATATATAGATGGTTCACTCTCAGGCTTTATTTTCACTCGCCATTGGCTCATGACAAATTTGCCTGCTCATGAAAAATGTCACCATATCACACTCTGATTCATGTATAAGTAATCTCTACATCTAAGAACTGAAGTAACTAAACCAATTTCCAGTATGCACCAGCAGTATTAACTAGACTTACTAAGAGTTATTTTTACGATTATCAGAACTTCGATTTATTTTACAGCAGAGGAGAATTTGCTTTGTTTTATGATGTGTAAAGATCATTTCACCTGATTCTCAATTCGCGCGGGAAACTTAAAACTTAAAAGTGTTATTTAAAAATAGATTTTTTTCTTCTGCTGCTGAAAGTATAGGTTTTGATATGGAGCTTCTTTGGGATCTCAAACAAAGCAAGCATGTTTAAAAGATAGCTAATTCTTGAAAGCGAATAATCTTTTAGAGTTTTTTTTACTGGAATTTGAAATAGTAAGGGGGTGGGAATGAACTTAAAATAGAGAGATCTACAGCACTCTTTGATAATTTATATATGTGACAGTCTATGGGAAAAGGGGGCACTTCACTCAAACAAAAAAAAATTGAGTTATTTATGCTAATAAAAAGCTACAATTTATCTCAACTTAGTGCTAAAATACTGGAGGGTAAAACCTTCCCCTTGCAGAGAAACTGGCAGTTGAACTGGGCTGTATTCAGCAAAGCAATTAAACCAGAAATCGAGAAAACAAAATTGAATTTCCACTTCCGGCATAATTAATGTTTCCGTATACTTAACGGCGTACTCCGCATACGCAATTAAATCGTACAGCGGCGACTAACGAAGTTTGCGTAGAGTTCTTTTTAGCTTTCACAGCGCTTCACAGCCTGTCTTGTCGGAATCCTTGGCTACTCTACTCCATGTAGTGGTAATCTTTCAGCCAGAGGTAAGCTGTAGATTACATGCACTATTCTCAAAGCTATGCCGTTTTTTTAGCTTCTTGTTTGAAACTCCGCCCATTCCCCGTTTATTGTACTTCGAGAACGAGAGAGAATAAAAAGAAGCTTGTCTTTCCACGGCACGCTTGGGGTCTTTTAAGTTGTTTTGGCATTTGAAATTTGGCATAGACTTAGAGTAAGGGTCACTAAGACTAATTCTGCAAAAAACAAAAATAGGAGAAAGAAAGAATTTTTCCTATGACTTACTTTTGGAGCCTATATCTCAATTTCAATTTTTAAGTGAAGTGCCCCCTTTTCCCATAGACTGTCACATATAATGTACAAACAAAAAGTAGGTCAAGTTGGTATGATATAAGGACTTTACCTGGTTTAGACTAAGAAAGAGTCAGATATAATGCAATAGAGTGACCTGATTAGTGTAAAGTAAATGAAATCACATTTGACTTGTATAGTGGTTATAAATTATATGAGTCAGCAGAACAGCATATGGTGAGTGAGCAGAACAAGTTCCTCTTTGTATTTGACCAGACTCTTTCCTCACAAAGTGGTATGTAAAGGGTGTGGCTAACCCAGACTAAGTTTACATCTTCTAAACCTGAGATCATGTTACTTATAGGTCTTCTTACAGCAAAACATAACTCAGTTCAATCAATTCTACCATTTGTATTATTGCTCTAACACTCACTGAGTTTGCTAAACTGAGACATTATTCATACAACCACCAAATTGTAAAGAATGAGTGGGCTCTATTACTCATTAAGATTAACAGTACACACCTTAGTTTTTACTTGGTTGGCTACATAATTGTATTGTAGTATATTTGTAGTCTATGTTTCACTTGTAGGGATTCAACCCAGTGAATAGAGTTTGCACTATGGAAAAGAATTGACAGCTTGGTGAAGCCATTACATAACTTACCACAAGCCCTACAGTAGAAACTAAAAGGGTCAAAATAAAGTTTACAACCACTCTGAGCATGTAAAACACTGGGAGAAGCTTTCTTCTTCGCTGTGAAGCATTACAAAGAATTCCTAGAAGCAAGAAAGGAGTATGGTAATTATTAGTGAAGAAAGAAGATACTCCTTTATTTCAGCTAAAGGTAGCTACAAGCCCTGCCAATCTTTTTTAGCCTACTTTCTCTCTCTCCAAGTTTAATTCTCATTCAAGAGCAATAGCATTTCCCCCTAATAATTCTGTAAAGATATATAGCTTTTTTTTCTCTCCATAAATAGCTAGTCACTCCAACCTATAATTTGTTTACATCTTGATGACTTACTTCTACAACAGAGCCGTAAGATCCAACACCCAGGGTCTTCTCTGTAGGTACAACTTTATCCAAGAAGTACTGCTGCAAATGTGGATCCTCCCTAAAGTTTCTGGACCGTCCGCGGAACCCTCTCGGTCTTGCCGCCATTGTATAGATCCTGTAGCGTATGCTAAAATACCACGCCCTTTAAATGTACTCATAAGATCGTTTTATGGGCGAGATAAAAGGTTGTGTCTCAGCAATGTCTTACATCGCGGACCTCCTACCAGTGAACCAAACATTTTAGACCGGCCAGTAGAGCAATGTTGTAGCTATTGAAAAGAGTGACATACAAGCCTAACTTGAATAATAGCTACTATTATATTTTGTAAAACTTTATCTGATTCTAGTTTAGTTTTGTAATCTCACTATAGAGATTAAGTAGTTAGCTATTTTTAAATAATTATCACCAGTATAGCTTGAATAGAATGATAGATAATTAATTACAACCTAGTACATAAAAAATACTGATAAATGTACAAAGATCCTCATAATATACAGCTTTAACAAAAAAAAGTGTTTTATTAAACCAGTCAATACTAATAGTGGAATTGTCATTGGACAACATCACAACACAAGGAAGCAATGTTGATGGAAGTTTTTGTGTCTTCTGGTCTAGCTATAAGACAATTTTAAACTTCTTTATCTGTTACGGCGCTGTAATTACTAATGTACAGCATGACATCACCAAGAAAAATATCTCGAGTTCTATTTCACTTCACCTAAACATAACATTGTGAAGATATCTAGGGTGGATTAAAGATATGTATATCTTATAGTATCTTGATAAATGATAGCAGTTGTGGAGAACCACTCCACATGAACGTATGACTGGCGAGCAAGCGAAGCGAGCGAAACACTATCAGGGGTAACACAATTGAAAAACGGGGATATTTGTTTGTTATCGAGCTATCATAGAGAGAGAGTGAGATACTATCAGTGGTTGTGGTGAAATACTCTTCCCCACATGCTCACTAAAGAGTACAAGATTAAACTTTCCGTAGCATTATTAACTAAAATTAACCTACCTTGCCATTCACTATTCATGCATCTCACATTTCACCCTATTCACTCACATTGCCACTTCTTATGTACTCTCACACACAACCCTTGTAAGCTCACATTACACACAATTCCTGGTTGGTTTTATATAATTGGCTAACCCAACTTGTAAAGTTCAGTTTTGATTTTATCAGCATTATTTTTACAATTGTTAAATACCTACTCCTCTCTGCTTAGAATTAAAACTCTAGCCAGGGTTGAGGGTTTGTAGAACTTGGTTTGATTCCTGAAATCCTTTGTTGCACATTATAGTAGCACACGACAATTGGGTAAAGCTATAAAAACTCAGCCAAACTATCACGCAAAGACTACTAACTAAAACTTAGGGAAAAAGACAAAATATCTCCGGACTTAAACACACTGACTATGGCCTATCCACTATTCCCAGTATGCTCAAGATCCCTATCAGTACTCAGTCTCAAATTCAAACAAAATGATACAGAACTAGAGAACAAAGTACAATTACAGAACATAAAACAAAACAAAATGAATGATACACAAAAGCAAGCAAGAACTATAAAAGTATGGACAAGCTTAAGTATAACAGATAAGAAAAGGAAAGCACAAAATAGTAAAGGAAAAAATGAGGGAGTTAAAGAACTAAATAGAATGAGAGTGTTACAAGTATATATGTGAGTGGAATGGAATGGGGATTGCATAAGATAAGGGCAGGCATGAGAAAGGTAATGTTAGAATAGAATAATTGTTTGTATGAATGCAGTGAAGGTACACTAATTAGTGAATAGGTGGTCCATTAGCACCTACAGCTAAATCAGTCCACAGAGCTAGCCTGTAGTTGAGGGGTGGGGCTGCTCCATATTCCCTCCCGAAGGCATCTCTGTAGGAGTGGCTTCTGTTTCACATAGGAGCAGTGACAGTTTCATAACTGGTCTTCGGTACGTTCCCTTGTCGGTCCGGACATCTACTACTCGAACAAAGCCATCTTGTCCCGGGTAGACTTGAGTGACTCGTCCTAGTGGCCATTTACACTGGAATACAGTCTGGTCCTTTACAAGAACAACATCTCCTATCTTGATATTTCTGCGAGGCTTGACCCACTTCTGATAGCGGTTGATAATGTTCAGATATTCTTGAGACTATCTCTTCCAAAACTCTTGGGCTATTGACTGTACAAGGTTCCATCTTCTGTTCAACTTGCGTTCCGTGTTTGTGAAGTCTTTATCAGACAAGGCCGTAATTGGTTGTCCAATCAAAAAGTGTCCAGGGGTGAGAGGTTCCAATCCTGTTAAGTCTTGACTGTCAGCTGGTATCAAAGGACGGCTGTTCAACACAGCTTCGACTTGTGCCAGAACTGTGGAATATTCTTCATATGTTAGTGAATATCCCTTGGTAGCAGCTGAGAGGTGTTTCTTAGTAGATTTCACTGTTGACTCCCAAAGGCCGCCAAAATTTGGAGAACGCTCTGGAATAAAGGTCCACTCCACTCCATTGTTGGAGCAAAACTTGACGATGGCATCAGATATGTCACGTTTATTGAGGGCATATGTCAGCTCACGAAGGTCTCGGTTGGCTCGAACAAAATTTGACCCGTGGTCCGAATGTATCATTCTAGGTTGACCACGTCTAGCAATAAATCTGCGAAGAGCTGCAATAAAGGCATTAGCGGTCAAGTCTGTCACTAACTCCAAATGCACTGCTTTCACTGTGAAACTGACAAAAATACAAATGTAAGCCTTCACATACGCCGGCTTCCTGACACGTCCCAGCTTCAAAGTAACTGGCCCAGCATAATCAACACCTGTGTCAATGAAAGGAGGTCCAGGAGTAACTCGAGCAGCTGGCAGCTGACCCATGAGCTGGTGATAAGTTGTGGCCCTTTGTTTCTGGCACGTCACACATCCACGATAGATAGTCTTGGCCACTCTTTTGCAGGACAGAATGTGAAAGTCTCTACTTGCTACTGCAATCATTTGCTGTGGACCAGCATGAAGGTGTGTTTCATGTATCTCGCGCAGAATCAGGTGTGAGAGGTGATCCTTGCCATGTAGAATGAAAGGATGCCGATGATTGTATCCGAGACGTGAATGGCGAAGTCTTCCTCCTACTCGCATGAGCTTGTTAGAGTCCAAGAAGGGATTGAGACATCTCAGGTTGCTCCCTGTAGGTAGCTCCTTTTCTGCCTGCAAGCACAACACTTCACTGGGAAAAAACACACATTGGGATAGATAAACAATAACATTGAGTGAGTGGTTAAGTTCAAGAGGTGATAATGAATGATCTGACCACGTTCTGTTCTTTTTCTGACAAGCTCTGTAGAAGCGATAGATGAAGGCAATGATACGTTTTAATTGAGTGAAACTAGAATACCGAGATACAAGATCGAATTTCTCGACTCGAACTGTTAGGATGTGTATTTCCGGCGCAGTTTCCTGTTGACTATGAGTCTTCGGAATGACAGGCCATGTAGAGGGTTCATTCAGCAACCAAGCTGAACCATCCCACCATAAGTCATGCTCAAGTAATTCAGAGGGTAACACACCCCTAGAGGCACAGTCTGCTGGGTTTTGACTACTGGGAACATATCTCCATGTGGAAGCTGGCATAAGATCAAGGATTTGAGACACTCTATTGGCTACATAGGTGGGAAGTTTTCTGGGATTTCCATCTAACCACGCCAAGACTATTTGAGAATCTGACCAAGCATATATCTGAGAAATAACCAGTTTCAATGCTACTCTCACAGTTTCCATTAATTCAGCTAAGAGCAAAGCACCTGCTAACTCTAACTTGGGTATAGTAAGCCTCTTAATAGGAGCTATTCTAGTTTTAGAGATTACCAGAGATACTGTGACACTTGAGTCAGAGTAGAAGGTTCGAAGGTACACAACAGCTCCAAATCCCTTCTCAGAGGCATCAGAAAAGCCATGGATTTGTCTGGAACTGATCTCCTTGCTGGGGTCAGCATAACAACGTGGAATATATCGATGAGACAGGACAGGAAGTTCAGAAACCCATCTCGACCAATCAGCTAAGATATCGCCAGGTACAGAATCATCCCAATCAACTCTGGACTCCCACACCTGCTGAAGTAATGATTTAGCAAACAGAATTACAGGTGAAAGCCACCCCATGACATCATAGACCTTAGCTATATTGGAGACTAGTTGTCTCTTTGTTAGTTTACCATGGTACTCAATCTTTGGAATAGAAACATACATGTCATCTTTCAGTGTGTTCCAGTGTAGCCCTAATGTTTTGGGACAGTCATCATGGGACACAAACTCCATTACAGGCTCCTTTTCTCTCAACTCATCAGGAATAGACTCAAGAAGTTTTTGAGAATTAGATCTCCACTTCCTAAGCAAAAATCTCCCTTTTTCCAGCAGTTTATTAAGTTGAGGACGTGGTTGTAATGCTGATTCTACTGTGTCATTACCAGAAAGCAAATCATCAACATAAAAGTCAGTCATTACTATTTCAGCTGCTATCGGAAACTCAGAGTAATGATCTTTAGCTACTTGTCGTAATGTTTCGGTAGCAAGGTAAGGTGAGCTAGTGACCCCAAAAGTCAAATGTTTCATTCTGTAGTCACTTACAGGTTCATCAGGTGAGGAACGGAAAACAAATCGATGTAAATCTCTATCTTTCTCAGCAATTAGGATTTGCCTAAACATCTGGGATATATCTGCAGTCATAGCAACACGATGTATGCGAAAGCGAAGTATTTGTTGCACAATATGGCTGTATACATTAGGCCCTGAAGATAGAATGCTATTGAGAGATTTACCATTAGTTGTCTTTGCTGAAGCATCAAAGACTATGCGTACTTTGGTTGTGGTAGAGCTCTGCTTGGTTACAGCATGCATGAGCAAATAATAACACTGTTTCTCACCCACACTCACTACTTCAGAAGTAATTCTCTCTGCATGGTCTTGATGAAGATAGTCCAGCACTGCATCTCGGAAAACTGGCCAGTCCCCCCGTTTGGTTAGTGATTTCTCCATAGAGTATAACCTTCGGCACGCTGTGTCTCGAGATTCGCCTAACTTGTGAGATTGGATCTTGCGGGGTAGAGCAACTTCATATCGGCCATCTGGCTGTTGGTGTACTGAGTCACGGAAAGTCTCCACTGCTTGCTTTTCCTCAGCATTGAGAGAGCTATCCAAGGAAGTTGGCACTTGTTCCACCTCCCAGAACTTCTTCAAGAGCTGGTCCAAGTCTTCCTCAGGTTCACAGGTCACATGGAGGTGAATGGAATTGTTGGACTGAGCTCCTTCACATTCACCAGTGATAGCCCAGCCAAAGACTGTTTGGAAGGCCATAGGTTCTTTGTCGCCACCTGCAACTGTACTAGGAAGAATAATTCTCTTAAGAACATTAGAGCCAAAGATAGCATCTATTTTCCCTGGCTTGTCAAATAAAGGATCAGCTAAGTCTAAACCCTTTATGAATTCCCACTTATTTGCACCCAACACTGGACTAATAGGTAACTCATCTGACACCTTGTCCATGAGATATGCTTTCACACTGATAGGATTGGACGGTTGATACTTGTTCTCCACCTCAAAGGATGTCTTCATACGACTTGGTTTCAGTGGACATCCTTGTGCTCCTTTCAGTATAGTGGTTGTCTTTGTCTTTGGCAAACCCAGTCGAGTGGCAACTCTTGTGGCTAGCAAGGATGAAGTAGCTCCAGTATCAATCAGGACACGTATCTTCATTCGATTCCCATTATCTGCTCGCACAATCACTTGGGCAGTCATTTGCAGAGTGGGCAGGTCGTCTTCCTCCATGGTAGCTAGAGCCATTTGGACAGAGGTAGACTGCTGAGGTTTAGGTTCATTCTGCAATGGGGGAGACTCATGCTGTGGAACAGGATCAGTAGCAGCTGGTTTGCTTTGGTGTACTGGGCTCTTATCCTTATGGAGCATAGAGTGATGCTTGCAGTCACATCGACTACATCTCTTGCTGGAGGGACAGTCCTTGGTGCGATGTTCAGCAGAAAGGCAATTGGTACAATTCCGGAGACGCTTGGCCATTTCAAACCGCTCCTCAGCACCTGCATTCTTAAAAACAACACAATGATACAAAGGATGAGGATTACTATTACAAAGATCACACTGAGATGACTTCTCTACAAGGTTGAAGGCTGCTCTGAAAGGCTTCTTCTTCGGAGGAAATGCAGAGGTTGCGAATGGATTGTCATCGTGAGAACTTGGATCACTGTCACTCTTTCTCAGAGACTTGACTTGTTCCTTCAGGAATTTCTGAAATACTGGTACAGGAGGGATGTCTTCATAATCTGCCGTGTACTTGGACCATTCAGCGTAAGTCTTGTCTGGCATACAGAGAACTGCCATTGAAGTGAGAATGCAATCTGCTGCATATTGCCCGGTAGCTTTTAGTCCAGTAACATGTTTCTCCCAGTGTGCACTGAGCTTCATGAGATCGTCATAGTTGTGTCGATAGCCTTTGGTATCACTCAAAGCCTTGACGTGTTTACGGTGTATCTCCCTCTTGTCATCAAAGGCATCTTTTAGCAATTGGAGCAGAGTGCTATATGTATGAGTATCACCAGCAGGAGGGGACACAATGTCTTGAGCTAGTTTGCTCTTCATAGAAGAACGTAAGTAAGATAGTTTTTCTTCGTCGTTCAGATCTGGATTTTTATCCACAGCTGTTGAGAAGCGCTCCCAGAAGACTGGCCAATGTATTTGTTTGCCATCAAAGGTAGGTAGCTCAATCTTTGGTAACCGAATGTTCCCACCAGACCTAGGCGTAGCAGGTGAAGAGATAGACGAGTAAGTGTCACTATCAGAGCTGGGTAATGAGGCTAGAGGAACAGCTTTGGAGCGTACACGAGACTCCATTTCCCGTTTCATCTTTAAATAACGAGTTCGAAATGCTTTGCGAACATCTTCCAACTCAGTAACATGGCAACTGTAGACTGAAAGCTTGTCGATCTTGCCACTGAGACTAGCAATGTCCTCTGAATGAGTAGCTTCTGAGTCTGCCTCCATAGAGACTTCAAGGGCATGTACATCACCATCCACTTCAGTCGCCAGCTTGTAAAAGAGATTCTTTGAAATTAGTTCATTGGTATTTTCAATAATTTCCAAAGTCAGATCGTAGATATCATCATAGGCTTTATCATCATCAGCAATGCTAGGTTCTTCATCATAGTAAGTTGTCATAATTGTTCTCTCTCACTGAATGTTGTCGGCCACTTCATCAATAGAAGTTTTTAGCTGTTGAAGCTTGCCAGTATCAACTTTGTTGATGTCCTGCTTAAGGAGTGTCTTCAACTGTCTTCCCAAGCTTTTGGTGGTTTTCTCCATCTGCTTTCGGTTGCTTCGCAAGTTTTTGAGAGAAGGTACTTCTTCTTTGTCCATGGCACAATTAGACAATGATAGAAAACTACAAATAATCAAACTCAAACTAGGAACAGTTGCCTTGCTAACTAGAAGCTGAGAATTAGCTAGAGAGCTAGAAGTGACTGTTGTTTGCTGTTGGAATCTGGCAAGATAGAGTCAAGCACAGATCCGGCTCGAAGGACCAATTATGTAGTAGCACACGACAATTGGGTAAAGCTATAAAAACTCAGCCAAACTATCACGCAAAGACTACTAACTAAAACTAAGGGAAAAAGACAAAATATCTCCAGACTTAAACACACTGACTAAGGCCTATCCACTATTCCCAGTATGCTCAAGATCCCTATCAGTACTCAGTCTCAAATTCAAACAAAATGATACAGAACTAGAGAACAAAGTACAATTACAGAACATAAAACAATACAAAATGAATGATACACAAAAGCAAGCAAGAACTATAAAAGTATGGACAAGCTTAAGTATAACAGATAAGAAAAGGAAAGCACAAAATAGTAAAGGAAAAAATGAGGGAGTTAAAGAACTAAATAGAATGAGAGTGTTACAAGTATATATGTGAGTGGAATGGAATGGGGATTGCATAAGATAAGGGCAGGCATGAGAAAGGTAATGTTAGAATAGAATAATTGTTTGTATGAATGCAGTGAAGGTACACTAATTAGTGAATAGGTGGTCCATTAGCACCTACAGCTAAATCAGTCCACAGAGCTAGCCTGTAGTTGAGGGGTGGGGCTGCTCCACACATTTCAAACTCTTGTGGTGGCATTAATTTTATTCACCTCTAAGTGTCACACCACATCTGGTAGCAGCTGCCTGTTACAGCGCTACAGGAAAGAAATTTTTGTATTTGTTATGATTTTTTTTTTCCCTTCATATTTTTTCCTTAAGTATCTATCTATATCTGTTGTTTCATCAAAAAATTATTTTTGTTTCTTTTTTTTTTTTGTCAGCTGTTTGGTGCATATTTCATGTTATTTTGGTTATTTATGATTTTTTTTTGTGTATTGATTCTGTTGCAACAGCAGACAATTTCTTAAGTGTTGTATTATTACTTTTTTTATCAAGTTCTGACCCCTCATGGACCATAGAAGGAGCAAGACCAAGCGATCACAGATCGACACTTCAAGAAAAGAATCACTCGACAGAGAGAGGAGCACTGAAGACAGTGAAGAGAGAACAGCAGAAGGCACAAAAGAGCCAACAGAACGCTCAGAAGTAGCAACTACACCATCGAAAGACTAAGAAACGGACTGGAGAGAACTGCTTGCTTTAACTAGTATTTCATATGAAGTAATAGGAGAGATGAAGAAGTGCCAATTGACATGCCAAACCTACTATTGAGCAGCTTCTTGCCCTGATGGTGAAACAGACCATAGAATTACACTGTACAATTACACAAAACTTAAAGAGAAGAGAGGAGAGAAGGAGAAGAAGTTAGAGCAACTTGTACAAGATAGAACTGAAGAAAAAGAACGAAAAGATCATGAACGATTCAAGAAACAGTTGTCTTTATAACAGCAGCTGATTACAAACAATATTGAAAGTCAGAAATCCAAGGGAGAAAAACTTGCCTAAGAAACTGAGAGTAACGACTAGCTCGCTAGTGCTAATGGACTAGAGGAAAAGGCGGATTGCATTGCCAAAACTCTTCTGCCAATGCAACCAGGAGAGGATCTTTTTACTCTGAAATGATCAGGTTCGAGAGAATCATGGTGAATAAGTATGTAAAATCGTTTCAATGGGATCCCTTGCTTGAGCATGTTTTGACAGGGTTTCATCTTAATACTTATCATACCCATGTTGAACTAGCATAGAATCTGGAACTTCTGAGACAACCTTTCCAGTTACATAATTGTCTTAAGTGTAACAATGAAGGTCACAATGCTGATCGTTGCCGTGAGTGCCAAACACACGCTGCTTCTCTGCTCCATTGGTGTCTCAGCAGACCATTTGAATCAACCGCCAGCTCCCCTAATTCTTCAACTAATTGTGGTACCTCAATTAATCAAAGGAAAGATGATGACAAATCAGTTAGCTATTTAAACAGTGATATTTCTGATGTGAGTTGCATTGAAGCACTTCCTGATTGTCTGTGTTAAGGATGTAAGTGTGATATCTGCAGATTTAGTTAAGCCAGATGATTCCATTGTAGCACATACAGTCATTATGGGTTTGGACCTCATTAAACATGAAATCCCTAAGTGTTGTATACCCTTCAGGTCTTATGATGTTTAAGTATATTAAGTATGCTTGATTGGCTGTGACTGGTGTAATACATTTCATAAATTAGATATATTTATTTCTTTCACAGGTTTTTTAAACTATATAATATGGATGGTCTCCACCAAATATTATAATTCTTTTTTTTTTTTAAAGCTTGAGAAAGAAAGAGAATACATCTAGTGAAAGAGAGAGAATACATCTAGTGAGTAAAAGAAGGCTGAGAAAGAAATTGTGAAATTGTATTAATAACTATCAATTGCAAATATTCAGTCCCACAGCGTGTTAATGACTTGAGCTCAGACATGTGCTAGCTGTTGAAGATAGCGAGTGTAATGCCCAACAACAAGCTGATGAAGGAGGTTGTAAGGCTGAGTTGTATCCTGCAATAAACAAAGGATAGACTTTCCAATAGAATTAACTGTTAGCTACCACAGACCCAACAGAACTCTCTACACCTTTCTTCTCAGTAATAGTTAATACTCTGAATGCACACCACAGTATAAACAGAAATGAGAGTGGTTGTGGAATGCACAACAGTGTTCAAGATAAGTGGGGACTGTCAAACATACACACAACATACACAACACAGTCAGCAGAGGGAGAGCTCAACTCCTGTGAGGGTGAACCTGTACATTTATGAAACCCCAGGTTATGCACAATATACATTTAGAGTGTAACAGTTACTTGGATATACACTGCTGCACATTAGATAGAGTTCCTGAGTATACCATTGTGTTTACCTTTAGTTATACACTGATATGTATGTTTGGTATATCCATGGTTACGTTCATGATCCAGATGTCTCCATGGAGCTCTCCAGAATGAGAGGGAGCTAAAAGGTTAGGAGTTAAGTGAACATGTTTCTCAAACTTTTACTTCTCTGCATGTGCAGTCACACAGTAAACTCCCAGTAGTAGCTTGACTCCAGTTGTACCTTAACTCTGCAGAAAGAGGCATAGGCATCTGAACAAGGAATGGAGCAACCAAACTTCCAGAGTGCCTGGATACTTTCCTTTCCTATTTTAGGCCTGGGAGGTAGATTAAGCGTATCCCAGTGGTCATAGTTGTCAGTCCATTTTATATTTATGGTATTGAGGAAGTGTTTTGGACTCAATTATCTAGCCGATTCAGATTTAAAAGCTGTAACTAGTGTTATTTCATCTTGTTCAGTTCTTATCTAGCCGATTCAAAGCTGTAACTAGAGTGTTATTTCATCTTGGTCAGTTCTTATCTAGCCAATTCAGATTTAAAAGCTGTAATTTCATCTTGTTCATTTCTTTCTACTTTACCTCATGAAGGTCGAACCTTTGTTTTTACCTCTGAACCTTAAACTGCTCATGATCAAGTGTTTGATTACTGGCAATACAATGGCAAACCTCAGAATGTGTATAGACCTTAACGAAAATTATCGTCATGAACTTGAGCATGTACTTGCAGAAATTTTTCACAACGGATGACAATTTCCTTCCAGCAATTCATACAACAGTGAGGCACGTTTTCAGTCCCATTAGAATCTGGAACTTTTGAGACAACCTTTCCAGTTACTAGTCTTAAGTGTAACAATGAAGGTCACTATGCTGAACGTTGTCCTGAGCGATGATCAAACTCTGCTTCTCTACTTCATCAGTGTTTCAGAGACCACTGGAAACCAACCGCCAGCTTGTACCTCTAGTTGTTCAACTAATTTTGATACCTCAATAAATATTATAGGTTTGGTCCACATTAAACATAAAATCCGTAAGTATTGTTTTCCCTTCAAGACTTATGATGCTTCTGGTAATTTATTTTGCAGAGTATGACAAATTACCAGCCAAATATGCTTTGCTTGGCTGTCATTTGGGTAATATATTTCAATTAGATGTATCACTACAAAAAAAGTGGAGTTTCCTCATCCATGATAGATGCTTGAAAGGCAAAGGAAATTCTATCCAGTTTGCGTGTGTCAAAGTGCAGGAAATCCCGGAAGTTCCTGTACATTTCTTGCTACATGGTGGTATATGATATGAGCACAATTTCAGGTACCTGACAGGACCGATTTCAGGTACCTGAAATTTCATCTACCAAATTTCAGATGCATTTCCTGTATACACGTCACAAGCAATAAAAGCCATGTGTCATCTTCATTTCATGTACCAAATGTCAAATTTCCCGTATTCATGTCAGAGACAGAAATACCATCTGTAATCCTCATTTCATGAAGTGAACATCAAATTTCCTACATACGTGACAAAGTCAGGAAACCGCATGTGTTATCTTACTTTCATGTACTCAATATATCTGATTTCTGACTCCATAAATGTTGGAAAATTTTTTTTTAATTACAATTATTTTCAAACAATAACCACAAAATATGAATAAAATCAGCTCTATGAACATGGATTGTCATTTTGTGACAAATGTAGCTAGGAACAGTCCAGGATAGTTCATTTCTGCACCGAGAACTTGTTGATCCATTCTCAGGGATGGAGAGCCTGTTTGATCCAATAGCCCTGATGATTTCATCAAAGGTGCACTCTTTGCAATTCTATAGCTATGTACAAATGAAGTGAATAATTATAACTTTTTTTTTTAATTTTAATTTTCATAACTGTAGTGATATAAACATCCACAAGAATAGTACTAAAACTTTTAAAATAACATATGCAACATAATTATATAACTGCTTTTTTATTGTTCGTTATGTTATTGGTGATGATTGTATTAGTTAAGAAAAATATTGCTAGTGTGCAAGGCATGCGATGAATCCATCTTATCTTTCGCATCTGACAGGAAAACCGTGCAAACAACATTCTTGTACCATAGATAAAATAAAAATTCTTTAATTAATGCTTGCACGACTCATAAACAAAAAAAAAACTAATAAAATGCTAGAAGGGAGAATACTATCAGTAGTATCCCCTTCTGGCATTTAGTATCCCTGTGCACTCACTTGAACAACACTATGCTGGATAGAATACCTACTTCACAATACAAAAAAGCAGTGTTGTTTTGGTTTAGTGATTCCAGACTTTCTTAGTTTTAGTTATTCATGCTAAAAAAATATCTTGAATGCTTAGTTTTAGTTTTTTCCCTAAATTCTCCCTGAAGATTTAGTTAGTTTTTCATTTTCTTCAATAGCATGTAGAAGATTTAGTTAATTATACTATCAATTGTCTTAGTTTTAGTTAATTTATGTTGCCTCTCAAATTCTGCAATAATGAGACTCCTTAAAGAAAGTTGTTCATGTAGTTTTCCCAAAGAACTTCAAAATGGCATATTTCTGTGAAAACTTGGGTATTATTAATAAAGTATGGTAGTTTAGAGAATAATTACTTGATGGGAATTTATATTTTCATTTAATAATGACATAATTCAAGGTAAATTGTTTACAATAAAATTGCTTAGTTTTAGTTTTTGTCATCCACTCTACTGGTAGTTTTAGTTATTATTGAATTTATTGTCTTCTAAAATATATAGTTTTAGTTTTTTAGTTTTAGTTATTCTTACCAAAAGTAAAATACCCCAAAACTAAGGGGTTTGGGTTTTAATTTTAGTTAACTAAAACAACATTGCAAAAAAGGGGTTAGCTAATGTTCTAAATCTTCAGAGAAAATTTGGGAAAAAATTAAGCACTCAAGATATATTTTTAGTATGAATAACAAAATCTAAGAAAGTCTGGAATCTCTGAACCAAAACAACACTGGTCTATAGCTCTCAATAGAGCCATATGTAATTCTGACCCAAGTAAACAGACAAGTAAACGGATCATGGAATTTCAATTCATGCTGTATCAAAAATGTGTTGTTCATGATAGATACGGGTGAAGCCAGTAAAGAGAGATGACATTCCAGAACAGATGACATACACTGCCCCTATGTACAAGACCAGTGACAGAAGAGGAACTTTGTCCACTACTGGTCACTCCACTAACTTTGTTATAGCCACCAAACTACCAACTGACAAGCCGGAGAAACACTGGATAGAAAGGGGTGTGGCTCTACTCTGTCAGCTGGATGATTAATGTTCTTGTTTGTGGATGTTTGCAACAGTATCACTTATTTTAAACTGTAATTTTCATGCATGCTGCTAGATTTCAGCCATACACAGCTGGTTAGATTAGTATTTGTGTCAATGATATTATTCATGTATTTAAAAAAATTTTTTTAATATAAGCCTGATTTAATAATAGAAGAAAAAAGACTTAGCAAACTAATTGAATCAAATGTGGTATCTTCCACAACCACATAGCAGGAAAAGTCACGCAAACAGAAGATGTGTTTGTGTGTATCTATGCAGCCTGCTATCTCTATTGACTATTTCACAATTGTGTGTCTCTTGTGTGTGTTTTCTTCAGGTATATACTCCCTCATTGGATAAGCAAAAACAAAAACTTTGACACGTTGTTCTATGGATTTGCCAAAATAGTTTTTTCCAATAGCTAAACCCAGGTCGAATTTCAACTACTACCTTTAATATTCGCGTTAGCAGTGATGTTGCAATGTGGGGTCCATCATATGCTTACCCAAAGCATTTAGCCTTCTAATTGCTTGTATTATTGGACTTTGATTTTGATTTTATTGAACCATCTCAGTATCAGTGGAATAGCCTTCTTATACCTGTCCTGGAAAAGGATGGAAGTGTATATTTAGTGAGTGACTGACTATCGCAAGCTGAACGAGGTCACAGTGTCTATCCCGTTTGTGATGCAATTACTGAGGAAGTATGTGCAAAACTTGGTAAGGCTAAAATCCTTTCCAAGGAGGACGTGATGAAAGGACTTCATCAGGCTCTTATAAACCTGACTCCAGAAATTACACTAACTTTTTCAACTATTTTTGGCAAGTACCCTAGCATAAACAGATGCCATTCAGAGTTGCTCCAGCAGTTTTCAGTTATGATGTAGACTGTATTGTGTGACCTTGAATCATAAATCTGCACCATATTATATTGATGTGGTTATTTTTAAAGATTGTTGGGAATCTAATGTTGTCCATTTGAGAACTATCCTTATTCGGCTCAAAGAAAATAATCGAACCCTAAAGTCTGAGAAGTGGTATGTACGGCGACATTTGAATTACTTGGGTTTGTGGTTGGTAATGGTTGATTGTCAATCCAGAGAGTTGTATGGAAGAGTTCAAGAATATTACCCGAACAACTACTCAATCTCAACTTCTTTCATTCTTAGGATTATTATATTATCGTAAACTAATTCGTCTCATCGCTTTAATTTCTGTAGCTTCCGCACATGTATGACAAAACCTTCACAACCAGCAATTGTGCAGGATGACAGAAACTGAGCATGCTTTTCATTCCGTTATTGTTAGCTTTTTTATGCATTTACTGTTTTGGTTACTACAATGTGATAATGATATCTCTGAAGTGTTGTGTGATGCCTCCACTCGTGGTTGTGAAGGAGCTCTTTGTGTCTTTAGGGAAGATGTGTGTATGCCAGCAACTATTTGTAGCAGACAGCTCCAGCCTTGAGAGTCCAGTACACTATCGCTGAGTTGGAACCCTCACTAATGCTCACTTCCCTTAAGAAGAGCATGCAAATGTGCCACTACCATCAAACTGGAGCAATTTCATATCACTTTCTGAGAACAAAGCAGATTTAGCTCGCTTTCTATCTCAAAAGTTGATAGTGCAAGCACCAAATTAGAAAGTTATTGTTGCAGCTGGTTGAATCATCTCGCTCAGATTTAGACACAGAACCACTTGAAGCACGGCATGAAGAGGCAGACACCAGAATTGCATAGTTTCTTGAATGAATTGTCTAGAATAGAAACTACATCGTTGCTATTGAGAATCTCTATATACACAGAGAGTGCCACCAATGCCTGTTGTGCAGGCATTTGAAAAAATGCACAATGAATCAGAATAAGTTGGAATCACCAGTGAAGAGTGATATGTGACTGCTACAATGATTTCTTTAAATGCAGCGACAAGTTCATTTTAGATGATAATGTATGAAAGTTTATCTTTTGGCATGTGGTTGTTTAGTACAGTTGTGTGGTTAGCTAGTTGTGGAAAGAATTTTGAATAGAAGGTAACTAAACCTAAAAATAATTTGAGAGATGTTCTGTTTGGTTGGCATGATGTAATGAGCAATTTGTGAAACTTTATCTTGTGGAATTGTAAGCTTGCCATTACCTACATGATGTCTCAGAAAGTCAAATGACTTAAAACATCAGCAACACTTGCTGACTTTTACAGTTAAGTTTGCAGCTGCCAATCTGCTTAAAACAGAAATAATATGTGACAAGTGGTCCTCAATACAAGATGAAAAAATGACAATATCATCAATGTTCCATTCACAGTCAACACTTTCACCCACTTTTGATTGTCATGAACTCTGTAACTTGCCAAGTAATAATTCATTATATTTTTTTTATAGATACAAATATTTGTATACTCAATATTGCTGTAAGTTTTGTTCCTCATGCATATGACTTCTTCATTCTTTGTACATGAACTTGTATAGAAGCCGGGAATTGCATCATTAATGGGTGTAGTCTGCCATTGAAGCATTTTAATTTTGTCTTTAGTTAATTTAATGAAGATATGGGTGAAGCCAGTAAAGAGAAATGAGATTCCGGAACAAATGACATACACTGCCCATATGTACAAGACCCGTGACAGAAGAGGAACTTTGTCCACTCCTGGTCACTCCACTAACTTTGTTAGAGCCACCAAACTACCAACAGACAAGCCGGAGGAACACTGGATAGAAAGGGGTGTGGCTCTACTTTGTCAGCTGGATGATTAATGTTCTTGTTTGTGGACGTTTGCAACAGTATCACTTATTTTAAACTGTAATTTTCATGCATGCTGCTAGATTTCAGCCATACACAGCTAGTTAGATCAGTACTTGTGTCAATGATATTATATTCATGTATTAAAATATTTATTTAATATAAGGCTCATTTAAATAGAAGAATAAAAGAGACTGATTTGGTGGGTTTTCAAAGTAATTGAATCAAATGTGGTAGCTATATATTTTCCAAACAAAAGATATGTTTGTGTATATATATTGACTTTTCATCATTTTGCGTCTTGTGATGTGTGCATTTTCTCACCTCAGAGTAGTCATAAATTCTGGCATCATCCAGTCATTAATTTACTACGTTCTGCCATCATACAACCCTTGTTGAATGTTTTGACAAAAAGTTGATGTTATTGACAAATTGGAGTTATGTGTTGGACCCTTAGTAAAGTCTAAATGTGGATACAGGTTCATTCTTACTGCAATTGACTTTGAAACTAGTTTTGTTTTTTTGCTTATCCAATGAGGGAGTATAATTATAACTGAAGAAATGGCTATGAACTTGCTAAAATTGTTTTTTTAATTTACTGGCCCACCTTCTGCCATGTTATCTGATCAGGGATCTAATTTTCTGTCTCAAATTCTGTTACAAATATACATAAATTTTGCTATTTGTTATGTGTTAACTTTTCCTTATCACACCCTGAGAGTAACAGTCAACTTGAAAGGTTCCATTCAACCTCCAAAGCGGTACTAAGAAAGACCATCTCTAATTAGCAATTAGTTTAATACCTTGTTTCGTACTTCCTGAGAAACTTACCTCACTCCAGGTATGGTCACACCCCTTTTGAATTGGTTTTTATGAAACCCACTCCACATACTATTTCCACATTAAAATTATACTGGATTCATACTGACAATGTTCCTGTTAATGCTCATCGTGCATTCATTTGAGTCATTTCATCACAACATGTCATGACCAGTCATTCCTTGAAGTCTAAGATGAATGACGCCTACTCCAATAAAAGGGCAAAGTCACACAGGCAAAATTTTTGATTCCTTGAAGTGGGAGAGTTAGTTATGTCTGTGTTCAGTTGAGAGGGTCCATAGCTATGAGATAGTTATGAAATTGAATGATGTCAAATTTAAAATTGTTTCTTGTAAAGAAAAAATCCCATCCCAAGGTTATTCATTTGAACCGTATTTAAAGAAGTTTCATGATAGTAGTAACAATTCTATTGTGACAGTGATTGATGGTGATGGTGACGACTCTGTTGATGTGCCATTTCTACCAGATTTATTTAAAGGTTCTAAGCTACCTGAGCCCCAATGTCAAAATAATTGACACGTTGTTCTATAAATTTGCCAAAACAGTTTTTTCTATTAAACCAAGTCGAACTTCAACTACTGCATTTATGATTCGCGTTACCACTGATGTTGCAGTGCGTGGTGGTCCATTATATGCTATGTATACCCAAAGCATTTGAGCCTTTGGATTGCTTGTATTATTGGACATTTAGTCTGATTTTATTGAACCTTCTCAGTCTGAGTGGAATAGCCTTCTTATACCTGTCCTGGAAAAGGATGGAAGTATGTTTAGTGGGTGACTATCGCAAGCTGAACGAGGTCACAGTGTCTATCCTGTTTGTGATTCTATATACTGAGGAAATAGGTGCAAAACATTGTAAGCTAAAAAATTTTCCAAGCTGGATTTGATGAAAGGGCTTCATCAGGTTCCTATTAACCTGTCTCCAGAAACTCACTACTTTTTCAACTATTTTTGGCAAGTACCAGTATAAACGGATGCTGTTTAGAGTTAGAAAACACTCCAGCAGTTTTTTAGTTCTGATGCAAACTGTATTGTGTGACCTTGAATCATTTTCTACATCATTATTGATGATATGGTAATTTTTTAAAGATAGTTGGGAAACTAATCTTTCCACTTGAGAACTGTCCTCATTCGTCTCAAAGAAAATAATCGAACTCTAAAGTTTGAGAAGTTGTATGTAGGGCTGTACGACATTTGAATTACTTGGGTTTGTGGTTGGTAATCCTAAGAATGAAAGAAGTTGATATTGAATTGTTGGTCGGGTAATATTATTCTTGAACTCTTTCATACAACTGTCTGGATTGACAATCGACCATTATTATTATTATCGCAAATTTTCCCTCACATGTATGACAAAACCTTCACAACCTAAGCAATTGTGCAGGATAAAAGAAACTGAGCATGCTTTTAATTGTTATTGCTAGCACTTGAACATGTACTGTTTTGGTCGTACTACGATGTGATAATGATGCCTTTGAAGTGTTGTGTGATGCCTCCACTCATGATGTGGGAGGAACATTTTGTGTCTTTAGGGAAGATGTGTGGATGCCAGCACCTTTTTGTAGCAGATGGCTCCAGCCTTGAGAGATACGATACTGTATCGCTGAGTTAAAAACCCTCTCTATGCTCACTTCCATCAAGAAATTTGCCTAAAAAATCAGGTTAGACCGCAGTTCAAAGTCCAGACTATAAGGCCTTTGTCTCATTCTTCATCTCAAGCCAACTCAACAATTGCTTGCAGCTGGTTGACCTTGGGTTTGTGGTTTTGTAATGGTAGATTGTCTATCAGAAAGTTGTGTGAACTGTGTTGTGTTGCAACCAGTTGACAGTTTACAATTTTAAAACCATAAAAGCAGTTTTCCTAGTTGTATTAGACAATATGAACTGAACCTCTCCTCAAGATAGCCAGGACTTCAGCAAGAAGTTAAATGTCAGGTTAAGTTGAATGAAAATGTTGGCCATTAGAACTAGAAACTACTGTTATTAGTATTTCAGCCAAGAATGATTGAATAACTTAAGACTATTGTTATTATGACAATTGTTATTACTATGGTACTGCTAATTCATTAATATGCCATGCTAATAATTGATGATCACCAAAAAAATTGATGTGTAAAAAATAGATTAATTTATTTGTTTGGCATGTGGATAAATCACTTTCTCAAAATATACTCTGCCTGAAAAGAGTCCATTAACAATCACAACAAAATGCTTAAACTTGACAATTAGAATTGACAAGATTGTAGAGGTTATCTAAGCTATAGTTATCAACTTATTACAGTAGAATGTCAGTTATCCGAACTTCAGTTATCCGGAAACGTCGGTCAACCGGACATCAAAATTTAAAGCCCACCTGCCACCACGTTTTGCTATTATACTGTACTGTACTAGAGAATGGCTACCCTCAAGAGAAAAAGAGTGGTGCTAAGCATTATGGACAAGCTGGAAGTATGCTGCTTATAAAAAAAAAGTTAGTTGGAGGCTGCTTTTAACCATAGCAGCAGCTGTATTAGTAAGACATGTACATTGGCTTACCCCCAACACTGACTTATATCTACCTCTCTGACAGATTGCTACCACTTTTGGAGTTGGCAAATCCACTGTATACGACAACATAAAAAATGAAGAGAAACTTAAAACCTTCCAGACTGAGGTATAGAAGATGGTGACTGCATTAAGAAGAGGAAGATTGTCAGAAGAGCAGATTTTTCTGAACTAGATAGAGCTGTCTACCTCTGGTTTGTGAAGGAGCGATGTAAAGGTACTCCTATCAGTGGACCACTGTTGATGGCTAAGGCTACACAACTCTACCCGCACATTTATCCTGATGATCCTGACAACAGCAAGTTTAAAGGAGGAACTGGATGGCTCAAAAGATTTTGAGATCGTCATGGTGTTAGATCTTTGTCTATGCAAGGAGAATCCATGTCTGCTGTCATAATGGATGTTAAGCCATTCAAAAAGAAATTTCAAGAACTGTTGAAGAAAGTGGGCTGAGTAGGGAGCAAGTTTTTAACTGTGATGAAAGTGGGCTCTATTGGAAACTGATGCCCAATAAGACATTGGTAACATCCAGAGAAAAAGAAGCTAAAGCATTTAAGAAGCCCAAAGACCGGGTGACAATCATGGCATGTGCTAATGCAAGTGGCACCATAAAGCTTCCCCTTGTGTTCATTCACAAATTTGCCAACCCTGATGTTTCAAGAACATCGACAAGAATGACCTTCCAGTGCAGTATTTCCACCAAAGAAATGCCTGGATGGACAGCACTATCTTTACAAATTGGTTTAAAAATTGTTTTGTTCCATTGTGTCGGAAGGCTTTAAGGGAAAAAGATCTTCCACAAAAAGCATTTCTCCTCCTAGATAATGCACCATCATATCCAGATCTCAGTGAGCTGACATCAGAAGATGGGCAGATCAGATGTGTCTATCTGCCACCCAATACAACATCTGTGCTCCAACCCATGGACTAGGGAGTTTTGGAGACAATCAAGAAGCGCTACAAGAGAGACTTATTTCTACGATTGCTAGATGAAGGAGACTCAGATTCCAACATCGCAGATTTTAGGAAGAAATTGAACATTAAAGACGCAGTGCTAATGGCAGCAAACAGTTGGAGTAATGTGAAGCAGCAGACCATTGCAAAGAGTTGGAAGAAACTTTGGCCTGAGAGTGGTGAAGATAGAGACCAACATGAAGATGAAGTTTTTGATATTTCTGTAGAAGAATTGATGGATACAATGAACATTCCAGAAACAGATCAAAGTGAATGGCTAGCTGCAGACAACAGTGAGTTTGGATACAGAGACTTCAGCGATGAAGAAATAGTTAAAATAGTTTGGGAGGAGACAGACAGCATAACTGAAGAAGAAGAGGAAGAATGTCAACAATCACATCCAAAGATTTCACATACTAAAGCATGTTAAGCCCTGGAAGTAATTTTATTTTACGCAGAAGAACAGCCTGCTATACCAATGAGTACATCTCTTATTATTAATGGCCTATTAGCACAAGCTTCGAAGAAGAAAGCAAAAACATGTCAAAAAAGCATTTTAGACATTTGCCACTAACCATTACAGAACAAACTGCTTTACCAGTGTAAAATGTATTATGTACATGTAAGTATTGCCTTTTAAATTGGATTGAACTGTATGTAGTGTTAAAAATAGTAGCTTCAGTTATCCGGAATATTCACTTATCCGGACACCCTCCGGTCCCATTGTGTCCGGATAACTGACATTCTACTGTATACTAATTTACTATTTTGTTATGGTTGTCAATGGACACTTTCATGCAGTGATAGATCTCTCAAACATCTATAGCTAATACACTAAATGAGGCCTAGTTACTTGTTAATACATTTATTCTATTAGACTACAAGTTACTACAAGTAATTTTTTAAAATTTAATTATCTGTATAATAGTCATACACATATTAAATTAGAGATGTAAACAGTAGTCATGGCAACAACCTTCATTGGAAAATGCTATTAGTTAATAGTAGAAGTAAGCAGTTTCTTAAGTTTGCTATTCCCATCATATCCTCCCATAACATGGACCTTGTCTGATATCATGATACAGGTACAGTCATATGCTGCATGTGGTAGTTGTCCAGCCTGGACCCAGGTATTAGTCTCAGGGACATAGCGCTGGATGGTGGACACTGGCTTCTTACTCTTCATGTCCTCACCACCGACTGCCAGTAGAGATCCTCCAATGTTGAGTGGACAGGACCAGATACAGTTGAGTGAAGGTAGTTTGTTCCATATGTTGGAACTGTCTGATGAGAAGTGTGAAACAGGAGCCTCAAGAGATACACTATAGACATAAGGACTGTCATATGAGAGTTTCTCACACCATCCTCCCATGAGGTACCAGGTATTTCCAATTGTAGTAGACTGCATGCTCACCCATGGTGTAGATGGTCCAGTGGACCACTGCATGTTGGATACATCAAGTACCTCAACAGTTTGTAAACAAACTCCATGGCGACCACCAGCCACCACCAGCCAATGTTTAAATGAAGTCGCTGAAGGCCCCCAGCGAGGTTTAGACATAGGAGGGAAGGGGCGTGTCCACTGGTTGCTGTCAGGCTGCCACTCTCCTAGATCATTGCTATAAGAGTAGTCTCTATTCATTCCTCCCACCACAACTAGTTTGTTGTTGATGGTAGTCATAGCAAACTGACAGGTACTGTATGGAGGTAGAGTATGCCACTGGCAGGACTGTGTGTTGTAGGCCTTCACTATATAGTTATCTTCATCTCTGTCAGTCACTCCTCCTCCAACATACACTATATCATTTATCTCTACTGATTGGATGTAGTAACTCATAGCCACTGGCATGTCAGGACCACGCCTCCAGTCTAGTTCTAGTGGGAATGTCTAAATAATAAACAAATACATTATCTGTAGTAAATTTGTATATCATTACTCATGTCTATAGTGTTAATATTTTATGTAGAGGATATTGTTATGTCACACATTGTTCATTAAATTAAAAATCTTACAGTTGCCATAGTTACTGTTTACATGTTATTGACAAACTTGATACTGATTACATTATAATTAATTTGATAATAATGTGACTGATTATGGGAAATATGGCCTAAACGCGACATCTAAAGTTTTCTATTGTATTCTACCAGTACGTTGCACGGGACCTTGGGATGCCATCTTCCAAATTTGAATATTATTGATATTCACCCTACAACACATCAGTATTTGTTAAAAACGTATTATTTCTGATTTCGAAAAACAACAACAAAAAAAAGCTGCATAAAGAAGTAGCTATAGCTATTTCTTTATGCAGCTTTTTTTTTGTTAGGTCAAATGTCAAGGTCAAGTCAATGTAAAAATACTACTGACTACATATGAAATTAGATAACTTTTCTTTCTTGCCTTAATTAACAAAACACAAAAAATACTTACCGGAGATTTACGTGTGAATAATTTATTCTCTGATGTTGCGGAATTTTTTAAATCTCGGCGGAGTTGCCCCACTTCCAGTTGGATTTCACCTTTCTCTTGCTGATGAAGAGCCTCTACTTTAGTTGATTGTTCTCTGCCTTCAATTGATCTCTCTCGGTCTTCAGTTGATTGTTTTCAACTTGCAAGTGGTTGATGACAACTTTTAGTTGCTCTTTTTCTTCAAGAACTCTTGAATTGGCATTAATTAAACTTGTTCTATCTGCTGATATTTCCATTTCCTGTTTCTAAAATAATCAAGTATGAATAATGTCATTGGTTTAATTCTTTCTAACATATAACCTGCTAGATAATAGATGTTTAAAATGGGCCGAACAGCACTGAATCAATTACCACCACTTCACACAACTAATTTCAACTCCATGGTCCTATGTGTGTCACAATGATTTATTTCAGATTCAGATTAAGGGTTGCATAATTTGGAGTGTGTGTTAATTAAATAATGACTGAAATATGTGATAGTTATCATAATGCAGTAAATTGCAATGTCTGACTAACAGATATTTTAAATATAAAGTAAAATGCTATGCCTGCAAATGCAATAACATAGGAATGCACTTGCTGTTCAGTGAATAACTCATGGTATGGTTTCTAAAGAGATAGGCTACTCAACCCATTCACCGGCACAAGTGCCATATGGTGTCGATTGATCAGTCAACAATTCTCTGATTTTAAATGAATAGATTATCAAGTTTAACATTTTTCTTTTTTGTTTTTACATTGCTGTGATGTAGCACTTTCTGTAATAAAAATTAAGCAACAGTAGTTTCTTATTATTAGAATATTTTTAAACTATGGCAGCTAAAACTTACATTTGAGAAATTAAATAACTACAATATATTAGCTCTATTCAAATTTTAATACTGAAATACTTGCTCAGGGGTTCATACAGGGGGGGGAGGGGAAAGACTTGGGATATCCCCCCCCCCCCCAAAGATTTTCAAATAAAGTTGAGTTTTTTACACAACAGCAGAACATGAATCAAATGAATTCTAAATGGAAAAATGAAAACAAAAAATTAAAGGGAAATGTGTCTATTTTTTTCCCTTAAATATATGAAGAATTTCCATCAAATTTACATCAGATAAAATGGGGTCGTTCTATATCAATTTTCATTAAATGTTCCAAGTTCAAGTCAGACAACTTGCTGCGCAGGCGTGTCTTGATCAACTTCATTTGACTAAATGAGCGTTCCACAGAGGCTGTGCCAATTGGGAGTGCCATCATTATGTTCATTATTTTCCATGTTTCAGGAAAAATTCCTTCATATGTATGAGATTTCTCCATTTCACCAAGAATATCTTGCATGCTTGGAGATGCTACTTCAGTTTTATGTTCCATTATGGACCTTCTTCCAGTAATAACGCACGTCTAAATATCTTCCACTCTGAAAGAAGATCATCCTTATCCAGCAATGGAGGTGAGGTATAAGTAATTCCAGCATACTGAACCTGAGCTTCCTTTCCATAGAACTCGGCTAGTACTTTGATTTCTTCAGTACCATAAGAATGTAATGAATCTTCAGTAGGTAACAGAAAGGGATTAAATATTGACATGGCTGTAATGATCTCCACAGCTTTGTCAGTGAATCTACTTTTAATATTCTCAAGAAGTGCATCTATATATGGAATTACAACTTGAGTTCGATACTCGGCTATAGTAGAGATTGAGAACCATCGACTTCTTGTTGATCCACATGTCACTGTGTTTAATGTGATGCCATGCTTTTCTTTCAGCTGGGATACTTGATATTCAACTGATATCAACCATTCACTTTTTTCATCCTTAAGATGCTCCAATTGATCAGTTGTAGCTTTCAAAATCACAGGTAACTTGCTAAAATCAGCATGTTTCCTTTGCATGATGAGTACTGACTGAACCTCTTTGAGAGACTCTGCATTCTTGGGTGAATAGAAGAAAAGCTTCCAAATATTTCCCATAGTTCCAAACATTTTCTTGATCTCAGTTATACTGTTTGCAGCTTGTATGCTTGCCAGTTGAAGCCTGTGGCAGGCACAGTGAATGTAAATAGAGTGAGCAGCATGAGTTCGTATCCTTTATTGAACTCCATTACGCTCACCAGCAAAGGTGGCTGCTCCATCATACCCTTGACCAACAAGTTTGTGATAGTTCAAGTTCTTGGACTCCAAAAAGGAGCAGATAGCTTCACAAATTGTAGCAGAATCCAAGGCAGGCAAGTGAAGAATTGTAAGAAAGTGCTCCTCTGGTTTTCCATTTACAATCCATCGACAACATATTGAAAGTTGTTCAGTACTGCTACTATCAGCACATTCATCAGCTAAAACAGAACAATATGGACTTGATGTCAAACTCTTTACTAATTTTCTGTCTAACCAGGTATCAATAGCCTCTAAAAACATCATTGCTGAAAATTTTGATGTGCAATGGGCATTTTGATAGGATGAAATTCCAACAACTGATTCTCCAACTTCTTCATGTACACCTCAAGACGCTCTACTTCAGTGCGACCAATAACTAGACCAGGATTGTGCGGATCAACTTGTGTTGCTGATAGCAAATCTCCTGCAAATATCTATAGAAAGAAATATTGTCAATATTTAGCACTTAAACATTAAAATAAACCCATACTTTTAACAATACACCCATAACTCTACAAGCATGTTTCTGATGTTTATACATGCAGCAACACCCATCACTTGATGAACACTAACAAGTGCATATCGTCATTAAATGTGATCTGAGAAGTTTTGTTTTTGTAGTTTTACTTTCTGGCACATGTATGATTGATTATCTTTACAATCCATGTCAGTTAATTGGCTAATAAAAATTCTCAACAATTGGACCATAAAAGATTGTCCTACAAACTCATCCACTTTGTAGGCACATGCATACATATAATTGTTGTCAATAGTCACTGTTTACTATTGTCATAGTAGTTATGCTATATATAAGTTAGGTGTTTATTGTTATTGTCTCTAATACTATCCACTCACACTCATTGACAACAATGCTGAAGTAAACGACACCATGGGCTGCAAGAAATTAGTTGTTCGAGTGATTAAGACGTGACGCTAGGGGGCATTACCCACAAAAAATTGCACCTACGAGGAGGTGAAAGCTTCGAGTTCTCTCTACAATAAACCCAAAATAAAAAAAAGTAGTACATTATAGGGTCATATTTTCGTTCTGAGAAACTTCATACCTAAATCAACAGTTAATTTTCAGTAATCTCCAAAATCACAAAATGACAGACAGACAGACAGACAAACTGACAGGATGACTACTATAACCTGCTCGTGCATGCGCGCTGAGGATTAAAAACTAGTGGGCAATGATGAATCATAGCAGAATGATAATAAAGTGGATAAAAAGAATCTCCGGAAAAAAGAGTAAAACAGTATCTCTTAATACACACAAAAATAGAAAACTTCGTAGCCCATTCGCTGTCATCTCCGATGACAGAAATAAAATACTCACGAAATTTTTACCATTACTTCAAAATACTTTATTAAATAATAATCTAGGATTCATCACATCATACATAATTTTTTTCATTAAAAAATCTTACAGTAGGGATTGTTAGATTGACAATTAATGGGTAAGGCATTGGTGATTATACTAGGAAATCCATCATGCGAAAAGTTAGAATTCAATATTTGTGACAGTCTATGGGAAAAGGGGGCACTTCACTTAAAAATTGAAATTGAGATATAGGCTCCAAAAGTAAGTCATAGGAAAAATTCTTTCTTTCTCCTATTTTTGTTTTTTGCAGAATTAGTCTTAGTGACCCTTACTCTAAGTCTATGCCAAATTTCAAATGCCGAAACAACTTAAAAGACCCCAAGCGTGCCGTGGAAAGACAAGCTACTTTTTATTCTCTCTCGTTCTCGAAGTACAATAAACGGGGAATGGGCGGAGTTTCAAACAAGCAGCTAAAAAAAACTGCATAGCTTTGAGAATAGTGCATGCAATCTACAGCTTACCTCTGGTTGAAAGTTTACCACTACATGGAGTAGAGTAGCCAAGGATTCCGACAAGACATGCTGTGAGACGCTCTGAAAGCTAAAAAGAACTGTACGCAAACTTCGTTAGTCGCCGTTAAAAAAGCGGCTGTACGATTTAATTGCGTATGCGGAGTACGCCGTTAAGTATACGGAAACATTAATTATACCGGAAGTGGAAATTCAATTTATGTTTTCTCGATTTCTAGTTCAATTGCTTTGCTGAATACAGCCCAGTTCAACTGCCAGTTTCTCTACACGGGGAAGGTTTTACCCTCCAGTATTTTAGCACTAAGTTGAGAGAAATTGTAGCTTTTTATTAGCATAAAAAACTCAATTTTTTTTGTTTGAGTGAAGTGCCCCCTTTTCCCATAGACTGTCACATTTACAGGGTTTTTTTCACATTAAAAAAAAAAAAAAAAAATTTCCAACTAGTTGTGCTCGGGTGCCTCTAACTTACTCTAGTAAAAACAAAGTACATTAACATACCTGTGTCAGCACATATAGAGCAAGATGTCCGAAGGAGAACATGTCAAGAGATGGTCCATATCTGTGAGTCTCAGTAAGGGCCTCTGGTGGCATGTACACTATGGTCCCTGGAAGTTTAGACATGGTTTGAGCTAGTCGAGCTGGCTGCAGATCCAATATACGAGAATTCCCCATGTCTGTGATCTTGGCTGTCAGAGATGAGGTGAGTAGAACATTTCTTGCTGCTAGGTCTCTATGGACTATTGGTGAAGGCCTACCATGTAGGTACACTAGTCCACCAATAAACGGGGATGGGAAGAAGTAGAAGAAGTAGCTAAAAAAACAGCATAGCTTTGAGACTATTGCATGCACTCTACAGCTTACCTTTGGCTGAAACTTTACCGCTACAGCGAATAGAGTAGCCAAGGATTCCGACAAGACAGGCCGTGAGACGCTTTGAAAGCTAAAAAGAACTCTACGCAAACTTTGTTAGTCGCCGTTAAAAAGCTGCTGTACGATTTAATTGCATATGCGGAGTACGCCGATAAGTATACGGAAACGTTAATTATACCGGAAGTGGAAATTCAATTTATGTTTTCTCGATTTCTAGTTCAATTGCTTTGCTGGATACAGCCCAGTTCAACTGCCAGTTTCTCTGCCCGTTAAGGTCCCTTTTCCTAGACCCACTCACATATTTAGAGGGTTTTTTTACTGGAAGTTGAAATAGTAGGGGAGTGGGGATAAACTTAAAACAGAGAGGGCTACGGCACTCTTTGAATATAATGTACAAACATAAAGTAGGTTAAGGAATTTACCTGGCATAGCCATACCTTATAACTACCACTTTGCTGAGAAAGAGTAAGATATAATGCAATAGAGCGACCTGTTTTGAGTAAAGTAAGAAAAATCACATTCAACTGGTAGGTCCGCGATGTAATAAAAGGTCCGTACATCGCTGTGAGTCACCTTTTATCTCGCCCATAAATGGTCTTATGAGTACATTTGGAGGGCGTGGTACTTTAGCATCCGCTACATGTTCTAAAAGGGTCAAAATAAAGTTTACAACAACTCTGAGCATGTCAAACACTGGGAGAATCTTTCTTCTTTGCTGTAAAGCATAACAAAGAATTCCTAGAAGCATTAAAGAAAGGAGTTCAGTATCTATGAAGTAAGGTATTTATTAGTGAAGAAAGAAGATGCTCCTTTATTTCAGCTAAAGGTCTCTACAAGCCTTGCCATTCTTTCTTAGCCTACTTCCTATCTCTCCTAGTTTAATTCTCTTTCAAGAGCAATAGCATGTCCCCCTAATAATTCTGTAAAGCTTTATAGCTAATTTTTACCACAAATAGCCACTCCTACCTATAATTTGTTTACATCTTGATGACTTACTTCTACAACAGAGCCGTAAGATCCAACACCCAGGGTCTTCTCTGTAGGTACAACTTTATCCAAGAAGTACTGCTGCAAATGAGGATCCTCCCTAAAGTTTCTGGACCACTCTCTCGTTCTTGCCGCCATTGTTTGGAACATGTAGCGGATGCTGAAATACCACGCCCTCCAAATGTACTCATAAGACCATTTATGGGCGAGATAAAAGGTGACTCACAGCGATATACGGACCTTTTATTACATCGCGGACCTACCAGTGAACCAAACATTTTAGACCAGTAGAAGAGTGACATTCAAGCTTAACTTGAATATAGCTGCTATTGTACTTTGTAAAACTATAATTTGATTCAAGTTTAGTATTGTAATCCCCACTATAGAGCTTAAGTAGTTAGCTATTTTCAATATTTAAATAATAATCACCAGCATAGCTTGAATAGATAGACAATTAATTACAACCAATTACATAATAATACTGATAAATGTACAAAGATCCTCATAGCTATACATCTATAACAAAAAAAAAAGTGTTTGATTAAACTAGTCAATAACTGATAGTGGAATTGTCATTGGACAACCTCACAACAAAGGAAGCAATGTTGATGGAAGTTTTTATATCATCTGGTCTAATTGTAAACTTCTTTATCTGTATGATCTTCATAAATTTGCCCAGTAAATAGCTATTCATTCTTTTATTAAACACAAAGTAGTGCACTCTATTGAGGCAAGTGCCATGCTCTCTACACGAGTTCCCCACAAACTTGTACTAAATTAAGACATCACTGAGCAAAGGTCTATCATGAGTGCCATACAGTATGTAAGCAAATTATTGAACAAGTTACCATCCCAATAATTTTGAAAGTTTACCCGTCCTCCTGACTTCTAAGAAAGCCTGCAGCAGATTCTGAAAATATTGAATGCTCACAGGTCAGGCAATTATACTTGTCAATAAATCACTATGTGAATAGTTTCTAAATTCTGGACTGGACCTGACTGACGAACCCGATTTATACGGCGCAGACCTACTAGTGAACTCCTCTTTCTAGACCAAGAGATCACTATCTACCATGTGTTGCATTATATCAAGATATTTATACATCATTAGATACTACAGTTACTAGCCAATCTATCTTTCTAGATTTTGTATATATTTAAAATAATATTTATGAGTGAAATTCAAGCTTTAATCCAACTTTTCTGGCACCAAAATAATTTAAGCATATATTAGCAACAATGGCCTAGAAAGATGATTTGGAAAAGGGGAGGTGCCCCCACTGGACTTGAGCTAACCACACCCATTAAATATTTATTACATTCAGTTTAAATCACCGCATGGTTTATGATGTTGTCAGATGCTGATCATTAACTCCAAACAACTAGCAGTGTGCTTCAGCACAAATGAAAACCATGCTAGTCAAACATATGATATTATCCTTAAAATTATGATCAATAAACTAAGGATGATGGAAGTCTGAATTTCATCTCATAGCATAAACTTGTTGTTTCTCATGTCTAGTTTCTCTGAAGCCTGAGTGTAGTCTATAACACCATACCGGAGTTGAAAAAGGCCTAGAAAATAATTGCAGTTTTACAGTTGCTCACTATGTGATGTCTATTGACAACGTAAACAAAGTATGAGCATATTCAGTCTGCTCTGTGAATAGCCTCCTCATACAATTAGGCATTCCAGGTAACACTACTTTGCTATACATAATATCAAAATCTCGATTGATATTGTCTCGCTTGCTTTGTTTTAAAACGTCCCTCACCCCATACCATGGTTGCAGTCAAGGGTGGGGTGGGGTGGAGTGGGAGGGGATCAGGGGACTAGGGAGGCGTTAGCTCAACAATCTTAGCAAAAGTGACTATTTAGATTAAATTATTAACAAAAGATCGAGCAAACACTGTACCAAAATGTGAATATAAGGTGGTTTAAGGAATAGCTTATTGCGTAATTATAAGCTAATTATAAGGGTTCTTATATGCAAGTTGTTATAAGCCTATTTCAGTTTAGTATAAGCTATTTGTGTTATACTCATAGCTTATAACACCAGAATAATGATTGTTATAAGGTGACTTATACATCATGTTGTATAAAGCTAATACTAATAGTATACCTCAACAAATGCTATATATCTATAGCTAAAATGTCATACAAAAGTTACTTCAGAATTGGCATAAACCTACTGGTTACTCCATACAAGAGCAAAATATTTGTGCACTAACACATACTTAAATATAAGTTTTTTAATACATGCAATTGCAGAATTAAGTGAGAATATTCTTTGGCATTTAGTTATATTCCCCAAGAGTATTAATTTCAACTGAGATGATTGAGTACAATAGGACCCATGTGCATTTTAATTTATCCCGCTGGGTTGGGAGAGAATTTTTTCAGAAAACCTTTACCCATACTATAATAAGTACCGTGACGACACCTTACCTTAACTAATGCAGGACAACAACAACAACAACTTTACCATCTATAATAATTTTTTATTGACATCTCCAAGTGTATACAAACAACATACTGTGAATGTCTAGCTATAATAGAATGACCACAATGACTGGACATAATAATACTGTTGCTGTAAACTCTTCAGTAGAGCCAGCAAAGTTGCTTCTCCACTCTTTATTTCTACAATAAACACATAATATGACACATAAAAATACATAGGGCATAAAATCTAGAATATAAGCACACTATAAATAATTTGCACTGGGAAAGATCGTAACATGTTGGCAAATAATATTACAGGAAACCAGAAGATTTTAATTCACTAGTTACATATTAAATCTAATAACAATGCAAATTACTCTTAATAATTAACTTCATGTTCTAGTCTCTAGCTTTAACTCCATATTTAAATTCTTCAATCCACCCTGTCATTAATTTAACATATCAGTTTCTATTTCTACGTCCCAGTCTCTAACTCCACGTCCCAGTCTCTAACTCCACGTCCCAGTCTCTAACTCCACGTCCCAGTCTCTAACTCCACGTCCCAGTCTCTAACTCCACGTCCCAGTCTCTAACTCCACGTCCCAGTCTCTAACTCCACATCCCAGTCTCTAACTCCACCATGTCCCAGTCTCTAACTCCACCATGTCCCAGTCTCTAACTCGACGTCCCAGTCTCTAACTCCACGTCCCAGTCTCTAACTCCACGTCCCAGTCTCTAACTCCACGTCCCAGTCTCTAACTCCACCATGTCCCAGTCTCTAACTCCACGTCCCAGTCTCTAACTCCACCATGTCCCAGTCTCTAACTCCACGTCCCAATCTCTAACTCCACGTCCCAGTCTCTAACTCCACATCCCAGTCTCTAACTCCATGTCCCAGTCTCTAACTCCACCACGTCCCAGTCTCTAACTCCACGTCCCAGTCTCTAACTCCATGTCCCAGTCTCTAACTCCACCATGTCCCAGTCTCTAACTCCACGTCCCAGTCTCTAACTCCACCATGTCGCAGTCTCTAACTCCACGTCCCAGTCTCTAACTCCACGTCCTAGTCTCTAACTCCACGTCCCAGTTTCTAACTCCATGTCCCAGTCTCTAACTCCACCATGTCCCAGTCTCTTACTCCACCATGTCCCAGTCTCTAACTCCACGTCCCAGTCTCTAACTCCACGTCCCAGTCTCTAACTCCACCATGTCCCAGTCTCTATATCCACCATGTCCCAGTCTCTAACTCCATGTCCCAGTCTCTAACTCCACCATGTCCCAGTCTCTAACTCCACATCCCAGTGTCTAATTCCACGTCCCAGTCTCTAACTCAACATCCCAGTCTCTAACTCCACAATGTCCCAGTCTCTAACTCCATGTCCCAGTCTCTAACTCCATGTCCCAGTCTCTAACTCCATGTCCCAGTCTCTAACTCCACATCCCAGTCTCTAACTCCATGTCCCAGTCTCTAACTCCACCATGTCCCAGTCTCTAAACTCCACCATGTCCCAGTCTCTAATTCCACATCCCAGTCTCTAATTCCACGTCCCAGTCTCTAACTCCACGTCCCAGTCTCTAACTCCACCATGTCCCAGTCTCTAACTCCACATCCCAGTCTCTAACTCCACGTCCCAGTCTCTAACTCCATGTCACAGTCTCTAACTCCACCATGTCCCAGTCTCTAACTCCACCATGTCCCAGTCTCTAACTCCACGTCCCAGTCTCTAACTCCATGTCCCAGTCTCTAACTCCACCATGGTCCCAGTCTCTAACTCCACCATGTCCCAGTCTCTAATTCCACGTCCCAGTCTCTAACTCCACGTCCCAGTCTCTCACTCCACGTCCCAGTCTCTAACTCCACGTCCCAGTCTTTAACTCCACATCCCAGTCTCTAACTCCACGTCCCAGTCTCTAACTCCACGTCCCAGTCTCTAACTCCACCATGTCCCGGTCTCTAACTCCACGTCCCAGTCTCTAACTCCACATCCCAGTCTCTAACTCCATGTCCCAGTCTCTAACTCCACGTCCCAGTCTCTAACTCCACCATGTCCCAGTCTCTAACTCCACATCCCAGTCTCTAACTCCACGTCCTAGTCTCTAACTCCATGTTACAGTCTCTAACTCCACCATGTCCCAGTCTCTAACTCCACATCCCAGTCTCTAACTCCACGTCCCAGTCTCTAACTCCACATCCCAGTCTCTAACTCCATGTCCTAGTCTCTAACTCCACATCCCAGTCTCTAACTCCATGTCCCAGTCTCTAATTCCACGTCCCAGTCTCTAACTCCACGTCCCAGTCTCTAACTCCACGTCCCAGTCTCTAACTCCACGTCCCAGTCTTTAACTCCACATCCCAGTCTCTAACTTCACGTCCCTGTCTCTAACTCCACATCCCAGTCTCTAACTCCACATCCCAGTCTCTAACTCCACGTCCCAGTCTCTAACTCCATGTCCCAGTCTCTAACTCCACCATGTCCCAGTGTCTAACTCCACCATGTCCCAGTCTCTAACTCCACCATGTCCCAGTCTCTAACTCCACGTCCCAGTCTCTAACTCCACGTCCCAGTCTCTAACTCCACCATGTCCCAGTCTCTAACTCCATGTCCCAGTCTCTAACTCCACCATGTCCCAGTCTCTAACTCCACCATGTCCCAGTCTCTAACACCACGTCCCAGTGTCTAATTCCACGTCCCAGTCTCTAACTCCACATCCCAGTCTCTAACTCCATGTCCCAGTCTCTAACTCCATGTCCCAGTCTCTAACTCCATGTCCCAGTCTCTAACTCCACCATGTCCCAGTCTCTAACTCCATGTCCCAGTCTCTAACTCCACGTCCCAGTCTCTAACTCCACATCCCAGTCTCTAACTCCATGTCCCAGTCTCTAACTCCACCATGTCCCAGTCTCTAACTCCATGTCCCAGTCTCTAACTCCACGTCCCAGTCTCTAACTCCACATCCCAGTCTCTCTAACTCACATCCCAGTCTCTACTCCACAATCCAGTCTCTAACTCCATGTCCCAGTCTCTAACTCCACCATGTCCCAGTCTCTAACTCCACGTCCCAGTCTCTAACTCCACCACATCCCAGTCTCTAATTCCACGTCCCAGTCTCTAACTTCACATCCCAGTCTCTAACTCCATGTCCCAGTCTCTAACTCCACATCCCAGTCTCTAACTCCACGTCCCAGTCTCTAACTCCACATCCCAGTCTCTAACTCCACGTCCCAGTCTCTAACTCCACCATGTCCCAGTCTCTAACTCCACGTCCCAGTGTCTAATTCCACGTCTCAGTCTCTAACTCCACATCCCAGTCTCTAACTCCACAATGTCCCAGTCTCTAACTCCATGTCCCAGTCTCTATCTCCATGTCCCAGTCTCTAACTCCACATCCCAATCTCTAACTCCACCATGTCCCAGTCTCTAACTCCACATCCCAGTCTCTAACTCCATGTCCCAGTCTCTAACTCCACCATGTCCCAGTCTCTAACTCCACGTCCCAGTCTCTAACTCCACGTCCCAGTCTCTAACTCCACCATGTCCCAGTCTCTAACTCCACGTCCCAGTCTCTAACTCCACCATGTCCCAGTCTTTAACTCCACGTCCCAATGTCTAACTCCACGTCCCAGTCTCTAACTCCACATCCCAGTCGTCTAACTCCCACATCCCAGTCCCCCTCTAACTCCACGTCCCAGTCTCTAACTCCACGTCCCAGTCTCTAACTCCACATCCCAGTCTCTAACTCCATGTCCCAGTCTCTAACTCCACGTCCCAGTCTCTAACTCCACGTCCCAGTCTCTAACTCCACCACGTCCCAGCCTCTAACTCCACATCCCAGTCTCTAACTCCATGTCCCAGTCTCTAACTCCACCATGTCCCAGTCTCTAACTCCACGTCCCAGTCTCTAACTCCACATCCCAGTCTCTAACTCCATGTCCCAGTCTCTAACTCCACCATGTCCCAGTCTCTAACTCCACGTCCCAGTGTCTAATTCCACGTCCCAGTCTCTAACTCCACATCCCAGTCTCTAACTCCACAATGTCCCAGTCTGTAACTCCACGTCCCAGTCTCTAACTCCACAATGTCCCAGTCTGTAACTCCATGTCCCAGTCTCTAATTCCACATCCCAGTCTCTAATTCCACGTCCCAGTCTCTAACTCCATGTCCCAGTCTCTAACTCCACAATGTCCCAGTCTGTAACTCCATGTCCCAGTCTCTAATTCCACATCCCAGTCTCTAATTCCACGTCCCAGTCTCTAACTCCATGTCCCAGTCTCTAACTCCAACATCCCATCCCAGTCTCTAACTCCACGTCCCAGTCCTCTAACCTCCACACACCCAGTCTCTAACTCCACGTCCCAGTCCTCTAACAACTCCATCCATGTCCCCAGTCTCTAACCTCCACATCCATTCTCTAACCTCCACGTCCCAGTCTCTAACTCCACCATGTCCCTAGTCTCTAACTTCCACGTCCCATTCTCTAACTCCAAGTCCCAGTCTCTAACTCACCATGTCCCATCTCTAACTCCACCAGGTCTCCCGGCTCTAACTCCACGTCCCAGTCTCTAACTCCATGTCCTAGTCTCTAACTCCACATCCCAGTCTCTAACTCCACATCCCAGTCTCTAACTCCACCATGTCCCAGTCTCTAACTCCACCATGTCCCAGTCTCTAACTCCACCATGTCCCAGTCTCTAACTCCACCATGTCCCAGTCTCAACTCCACGTCCCAGTCTCTAATTCCACGTCACAGTCTCTAAGTCCACGTCCCAGTCTCTATTTCCACGTCCCAGTCTCTAACTCCATGTCCCAGTCTCTAACTCCACATCCCAGTCTCTAACTCCACGTCCACTCCACGTCCCAGTCTCTAGCTCCACGTCACAGTCTCTAACTCTACGTCCCAGTCTCTAACTTCACGTCCCAGTCTCTAACTCCACGTCCCAGTCTCTAACTCCATGTCCCAGTCTCTAACTCCATGTCAGTGTCTCAATTTTACCAACTTGTATTTTAAGTTTTTTCACCACCCGAAGTAACGTACCAAGTCTTATTTCATCATGGCATCTTGGCATAAGGAAGTGGCTACTCCATAACTATAACTTCAGTGAAATATCCCAGGACATAAAACCTAGCAATAATATGATAATAATAATACTTACTTTCATTTTTAAAATCTTAACACATCAATTATTTGCAAATGTCATCCCATATATTAACTCCTAGGGTCATTTTATCTTCAATGAGGGAATGGAAAAAAAAAATGGTTGCATAGTATACATGAAAGCACCGAAATAGTTCAACATTTTCCAACATCAACAATGAAACAGTAGAGGTATGACCATGTGCCAGTTGTACACTATAAGCATTACACAAAAAAATTACACAAATCAAGAAAAAAGTAGTGAAAATGTATTTTGTGGTTCCACTCCCCCCCCCCCAAACTCGTGGAATTAAGAATTCTAAGCATTCATTGTTAGTATGAGCAGCCCTAGTTGCAAAGTTGAGGTACTTCTGATCTTTACCTCTATTACAAGCTTCTATTAATCATAGTTGTAGGATGGTTGAACTGAGCTACATGAATATGGATTTATTGGCTCAACTACAGTAGGCGCCAAAAAAAAGTTCCGAATTCCGTCCCGTAGAACGCCCGTGGAACGGTAGTCTTTTTACCGTAGTTTTTATCGTTGCGTTCCGTACCGTTTTGATTAAACGGCCGACACCGTTTACTAAAACGGTGAAGCATTTCCGTCGATTCACAGATATTTTCTGGCTAGAAACTCTTCTTATAGCTATATCAGCAAGCTAAGGCCTTATATCGACCATTAAACGCTACGGGGATAGTGAAAAAAAGCTCGTACAAAATTTTCACTTGCTTCAATAAAGTTGCAGACCGAAATTCCGATGGGCACAGAGCTATAACGAGGTCCGCACTTCGTAGATCTTCTGTTAGCTACCGATGGACCTCCAGTAGTAAAAAATCTAAGCCGGAGAAGGCCCTAACTTCGAGAAAACGTCGATACTGTGCGGTGGTCGAACTAACAATTCTCCGCGAGACAACTTCGAATAGGACGGCTTCAAATTTTTTTAACCCGAAAAGCTCCGCCTCTGGAGCCTATAAACAAAAAATCGGAACGTTTTATTGGATAAACGATTTTTTATATTTCTTTGAGCGAGACATACGGTGAACGAGAAAGATTAAAACGGTAACGCGGTCGAACGGAACGGCCGTTTTTTAACAAACGGCGTACCGTTTCCCCCCCCGTTTTTTAATCGTGCAACGGCCGTTCTACGGAACGGAATTCGGAATTTTTCTGTGTCTCCTACTGTATTACACGCACACATGCATGCACACACACACGTGTGCGCGCATGCACCACACACAAACTCACATACACATAAATACCCCCCCCCCCATACATACACACTCACATAAATACACATACCCACATACACACTGCAAATTGAATATGGATTTATTGGCTCAACTATTACACACACACATGCATGCACACACACACGTGTGCGCGCATGCACCACACACAAACTCACATACACATAAATACCCCCCCCCCCATACATACACACTCACATAAATACACATACCCACATACACACTGCAAATTGAATAAAGCACCAAAGGTGCGAACCCTTAGCACTACTATACACTAGCTAGTACATCATTTCTCAGACTAAAAGCATACTTTAAATACTTGGCTTCCTAACCAGAATTTAGCTCCAGGAACAAAAACAGTAAATATAAATGCCGTCTTTATAAGAGAAAAAGTTAGCTAAACATGTAAGACACACTTACTGGTATATAGTTGCAACGCAAAACTCCAATTCCAGCACTAGGTTATCTTTACAGCATAAAAAAACAACAAAAAAACAACTACCGCAAACAGGAAAACAGACTATTTGAACACGTGATTCAATATGGAGCATTACCCACAAAGCTAGCACCAAAACGTGGAGCTGTTGATGCACACATTGAACGGTGATGAGATTACGTAAGTGTATACAGTTATCCTTCCCATTCTATAAATCTGTCTAGCTATGTATATATTCAGTTAGCTGCCATTGCCATGAACACTTGAGAATGATCTGGTTTCCGGTTAGTTGTGTATAGGTCAGTTTACATCTCCACTAGAACTTTAGGCGAGTTCATAATTTACACTCAGCGTGCATGCACAAGAGGGTTTTTTTAGTAGTTGTCCTATCTTTTTGTCTGTCTGTCTATTCGTTATGCTCTGATTTGGGAGATTACTGACAATTAATCGTTAATTTAGGTATGAACTTACTCCAAATAACAATTTAAGACCTTTTATTGTGCTTCTCTTGTTTTTTAAGAAAATTGGATGCTGTCATGTACAATTACCCATAAAAATCAACAAAGACAATACTGTGAATTCACTTAATGGTGATACTTTTACTGTATGCATTGCTTTATTCAATATGTCTGTTATACCTTGCAGATATAGTCTTTGAAAGTGGTGGTGGAGGTTACTGAAATTACCAGTGGGAGTAAGCAGTAACTGAGCCGGTCAAGCGAATGGACCGACTGAAGTCATGATAACACCACACACATAATTCATAACTTTCTTTGAAACATATGAATTATGCGTGTTGTAATATCATAATTTAGTTGTCTAGCAACAAACCACAAAGTTGTTATTGTGACCAAAACAAAACTAAAATGTGACCTATATGGCTTCCAGTGCAATATTAGCAATTGCTTTACTGTACTTATAGACAGTCATCTCATCCAGCAATGCTGTTGCCCACTGGTGACATCAGGGAAGGTGTGACTGCTAACTCCGCAAAAGAACAAAAATGAAAAATGTAGCAAACAATACCAGTCTTATCTGCAAACGCTCACTCTTCCCCCTAGCAATTCTCTTACTCATACTCCGTATTTCTCATTCATTCATTGCTTTGTCTACCTTTTTTTTTTTTTTTTTTTGCTTTGAACATAATCAGTAGCATCATCTGAATATTGTGACCTTACAGAAGTAAAGACATCATCCTTTGAATGAATAGAAGAAATTCAAAAGTAATTCACAGAGCAAAGGAAAACATGTTGAAATGAAATATTCTGGCACATTAATGGGACTATACAGGGTTTGATACAGATATTTTTGCTGGGAAAGGAGGGGAAGGGGTGTTAAGAGAGTGGAGCTAAGTGGTTTGAGATATGTGGACACATACAGTAATTTACAAATGAATTAAATTACCCACTACCCATACGAAATTCTATTGCACAGCAAAAATAGAGCATTCACTTGTAACTGTAGAAAATGTTTTGACAACCATTCATTCTGCATAGGAAGCTGTATTTGTGGGTGAGGAAGAGGGGGGTGGAAATTTTTCTTTGAGGAGAAACAACTCCATTTAGGTAAGGGAGGGAGGGGAGGAGAAGTTCCTCCCCTCTGAATCAAACACTGCCACAGCTCAGTACAACAGTTTGATGACTCTTCAGATTCGGGAGGCCACCGCCTTTGAGGTCCTCTGTTTCTGATTGACTGACTGACAGACAAAGTGAATACTGTAACGCTCTCATGCATGCACATAGAGCGTTTTAATTATGTCAATTACAACAAATACAATGTGTGCAACATTTCACTGGATAATACAGCCCACATGTCAATCAAATAGAAAAACAATTCATGAAGTGCTAACGCCAGTTTAGCTTAGTTGCACTAGTGCCAACCTTCATTGTTACTGTAATGAAATAAATGATCAGACTTACTAGGCATGGCCTAGCTAGCAATTGGAGTATGTTCATACCAATAAGCTTATCGTATGACTACTTACGTCAGACAACAAAGCATAAGATCAAAAGATAGAAGGAAGAGCAACAAGAAACTGAGAAGGTGGAAAGAAAATGGTGCAAGACAAAAGAAGTGGGAACGAAGAAAGAAATACGTGTAGTCACGAAAGAGAGGGGGGAGGGGGGGAGATAGTATAAGGAATGAAGCAAGTAGCATGATGAAGGATAAAAAGAAGGAAATAACGAACCAAATAAGAAAGTTAAAATGAAAACATGTACATGTGACACAGCTTCTCCTTGCTCTGTTATAATGCCCATGTTTCAGAAAACAAGGTCAAAAAAATCTTTATACCTAACAGAAGGACTTCTCACAATGTGTACATAGAAACCAGAATCTAGTATCTTTTTTACAAAACTTTAGCTTTCCATATAGCTATCTCACCACAACTAATATGCTACACCTCAGTTTAGGCTACAAAAAACAACAACAACAAAAACACGATATGGATGTAGCGCTCCATTTGGATCCCCAATCTTACTAATAGACAAGACACATGACTCCGACATACAAACTTACCAGACAACACATAGACCTCAGCTCAAATTCACCAAAGTTTTGACGACTAACGACACGTACATCTCCACTCCAGCTGATTCGAGGGACAATCCATCAAGTAAACGCATTCTAATGAAGGCCCACTTAGTTTTTATTGTTTGTGTGTTTGAACTCGCGGGGAGGCACTTGCTGGACCGTGGTAAATATTGGTTCTGCGGTTTGCTAATGATCTCAATCTTACAGTTTCTTTTCTTATCACAGCCACACCCATTTGTCGCATATTAGTAGTACAGTTATGATTACTAGCAAACCTGTACCTAATAAGTGACAGGAATTCCTTAACTACCTTCTGTTAGGTTGCAAGATTATTTCAGTTATGGCTTCAACACCTTCCATTGTCTCACTGACCACAAATTTGGTCACATTTCATTTTAATCTCTGGAACATTTCACAATTATTATTTTTTATATTTATATTTATATTTAGTCATTATAGGTCAATTGACTAGTCCAGACTGGACTTTAATACTCAAATCTAATAACAATTATTGAAATGACATCTTGGATAGTTTGCTGCATGCATACTATAAGACACTTTGGTCACATTGGCAGGCAATGATGTAGTAGCCAGTTGATCATATTGCCAAAAAGTGGGAATAAATGTTTTATATGGAATCAGGGATGCCGTGACAAACTCCATCAGATCATCAACTTGTTTTAGCACCTTCTCCTCAAGTTTTCAATCAACTACCAACTACTTAACACTAATTGTTGTAATTTACGATCCACAAAGCAATTAGCTCCTGCATGGTTAATCATAACTGTTTAGCAGTTATAGCTCCACACTAAGCAATCTCAGATGCTACTGGAGGGGGGGGGGGTCAGTACCTAGAAATAACATTGTGAAGATATCTAGGGTGGTATATATTTATATAGTACTTATTACATGCATCAGAGTGTGATATGGTGAAATATTTCAGAGCAGGCTAATTTATTTTCACAGCCAAAGTCCAGAGTGAAAATAAAGCCTGAGAGTGAAATACCTAGCCATATCACTCTGAGGAGTGTAATAAGTGGTTTATTCCACACTAGATAACTTCACTGGAGTAGTTTGTTTTTGTTTTTGTATTTTTCTGTAACTCCTGGTGTAAAGTTGGCAAAACTCACTAGGGCTCCCCACAACCCCAGCTGATATTATAGCAGCTACTTTAACCTGGCTGGGTAGGCTCCACTAGAGTGAAGGTAGCTGTAAAAACCCAGAAAACTTGCACACCAGGCCCGGTTGCTATAACTACTCTGGTAATTAGCTTGGCAATACAGCCATGAGATAACACTTTGTGATATCATGAGATATCTTGAGATATCTCATGGGTCACACCTAAAAATATCATTGTGAAGATATCTAGTGTGGAATAAATATATATATATATAATTAAATGCTAATTTATGCTAAATAAATGCCCAAATTATCTACATATTGCATTAAATTTTTTAATATTCCTAAATACAGTATAGGATATTTGCTGTGCTATTCAATATAAAACATGTCATTGCACATACAGTATTAATTGAAGAATATATTTACCATAGGTTCCAACCTGCTAGGGAAAAAATCAGTGGCACGCCACACCCACCAATTAATTTAAACCACACCCACTAATTAAGGCTATGAATATAATTATAATTTGTTGCATGTGTCAGATGAAAGTTGTATTCTACTTCTTGTTCAAGGAGAGTTTAGTAGCCTTCTTACATTTTGCGATAAGTTCTTCAGAAAGTTCAGTGTCAAAGCAACAAGAAGTGTCCTTGAACTTAATAGAAAATAAATGAACTAGTGTTTCATGGCTAAGGCTGGCCCTCTGGTCTGTATGTATCTTCCTGAGCACTGAGAACCCAGCTCTGCATCTGCATTCCAGCAAGGGATGCTGAGAAGGCCAGCTATAAGACATACAAGTTGGGAAATCTCTAACATAATCAATTATCAGCAGACAATCTACTACATTTGGTGGGAAATTCCGTACAGTCAATAGGCCTGTGGGGAATTCCGTATGTGGCAGATTGATAAGCCCAATTTCCTTGGCTGCCACCGTGACAGTTGGAACCTATGAATTTCCGTGGCAGACAATAGGCAGTCAGAACTTCCGTTCGTGGCAGATTGATAGAGTAAAATTCCGTGACTGCCACGGAGCTTTCGTGGCACTTGGAACATATGATTTACAATAATTATTTAAAAAGAGGAACACATATACAAATATTATCTTCTCCATAATCAAAAGTAAATTTGTAATTTCTTCTTATTGCACACCTTCCTGCAATTCTGGAGACAGGAATGAAAGTAGCTGGTGATGGAGATTCTAGAAGGTTGCAACTTACTATCACCGAAGTATGAAAATGATCTCTTCTAGGATGTTGCATGTGCCATTTCACTGAAGCTATACAGTGCACCATGGTCTCACTACTTTCATCAAGTTTAACTTCATGAGTGAGTATTGAAGAAATTATGCCTGTACGCATAGGAGCAGTCCCATTTACATCAATATCACTTCCAGTTTGATTAGGCCAGTGAGCTACAATAGCTGCAGAACGTTGTGAGCGTGAGTGTTCAGAAACAAAATGTTCTCCATTAATTGTAATATCTCTGCTTTCTTCATAAAAGTAAGACATTTTCTTACCATCCTGGCCTGGATAGAGTCGGTCATACATCATCTTTATGTTTTGGAGTTCATCATGTTTGAAACACTTTCTGCGTTTTGGTAGGGACAATGTGTACCAATCTTTTAGTGTAGCATCAATAGACTGGATTGGACAAGTAGTGTAAACAAATTGCTGCAAGATTCTAGAAGGGTCCGACAATGACTGGCTACATGAGTCAAAATTTTCAGTAGATATAGAACTTAAAACGTTATGTTCCATCAAATAAGAACAGAAGCGTTTATCTCCACTATTGGAATCTAAATTTTCTCTTGCTACAGCTTGCATGTCAAGGAATTTTAATAGCATTTGTTTTTCAGGGTTTCGCCATGACATTTTCATGCTCTCAAGTATGCCGTTATATCTTTCAAAAGAGAATGTCCAGAATGATGCAATTGGTCCATAGTCTATTAAGTTGGATTTTAGATGACATGCCATATGCATGTTAGGAGTACAATATTCTTTACCGCATACTTCTTCAAATTTCTTGCAATAATTGAGTATGCATGTATGGGCTTGTGCAATATCACTGGAGCTGATCTTGAGCTTACACAAGATTCGACATGCATCAACGAAAAAACACCAGTATTGGTAATGCTCATCAGGAATAATTTTGTACAGTGCATGAACTGAATAAAGAAGTGTCCAGTGCTTCCATTCATCAGCAGTAAAATATGATGAAAATGAAGAAGAAATTTTTCTAAGAATACGCACAATACCTGCTGGAGGAATAATAGAATCAACACGTTCTTGAAGCATATCAAACTGAGCAGACTTTAATATTTGAAGCTGTCTCCAAGTGTCCACTGTATGTTTGGCTATTCCTAAAAAAAGATTATGCATTGGATCTACCACATGATGTCGCACTACATCATAATACGGCAATCGAAATAATTCAGAATATCTGGCTCCATAAGAAGCTTCAATTGTATATTGGGCAGTACTATTGTTGGCTTGCATAGCATCTTTAGCTATTTGTTTGTGTCGAATAGGGTTTCTAGCAATCCAAGTGTCAACATTATATCCAGAATAATCAGTCTTTGAATCAAAACGTGCCTTGGGAAATTCTTGCAAACATTTTGAACAGCCAAACCTTGCATGATAGCTAAGAAATCCACATACCTTTCTAGTTGCTGGCATATCGCACATAATACAAGTTAAAATTGCTCTGATGCTAGTCTCTTTAAAAACTGAATTAGTGTTTGCTATATTTACTCCATGATATAACTTAATTAAATCATCTACTAATGGTCTTAAATAGAAGTTTATATTTTTCTTCGGCTCTCGGGGGCCTGGAATGGTACCTACCAGTATAATATTTTCCATTTTGTACCGGTCACACCTAGGTAAATTTTGCACAGTTAGATATATTGCACCAACTGAATAAGGTGTCTCTTTATAGGGATTGAACCAGTCAATGTTCAAGCATAAACAAAGATTTCCAGCATACACCAAATATTATGGTTGACCATCAAGATGACTAAATTCCTTCCATACTTTTCCATCGTATAAGTCAGTCATAACATCATCAAGAGTTGTATTTTGTCTCCATGCTTCACACTTCCTCAAAAAATGTTTGCACTGAATAAGATTCGAAAGGGATGAAATGATGCTGTGATAATTATATGTTTTTCTTGGAACAAACTTTGTTATTTTGTTTCCAGTATGAATATTCTTCATCAATATTGCTCCACATTTGTTTCGTCTAGATAGTTGTCGATGATTTGGAAACTCAATATAATCACATTGTTTTGACTCTTTTTCCCCGTTAAAATTAAGCAGTTTGTTTTTGAGTAAAGAGAATTGCATACTGGACACACCACATACTCTGTTATGACCTGATTAATTTTATACAGCTTGCGCATTCTGTAAAGTGACTTTGGAAAATTGGATAACAAGCTATCAATAAGCTGATTTCCTCCAATTGTTGAAGAAATATAGAGCAGTAAGAATTTGATACATAAAGGACAACAGGGCTTTCTCAGAGAGACAAAATGTCAAATAAAAAAAGTTTAGAAAAAAAGATATTCCACGGAGTACATTTCTAGCTTCCACATCATCACATGCATCATCCTCAGATTCTTCCTCACTGGAAGTTATCTCAGTGTCCCATATTTCATCACCAGAAGTGATAGAGTCTTTATCTGAAGAGTTACCAGAACATTCACTCTCAGAAATATCACCATCAATTTGATGGCCAATGGATGGAGGAGGATCAGCATCTTCTTCATCACTAGTATGGAGAGTGGAATCTGATTCACTGCAATCTTCAAAAGATATATTCGATGAATTATCGCTCAAACTACTTTCGTTTATGCTTGAGTCACTACTACCGATAGTACCAGAAGTGTCCAAGTTTTCAGAAGAAGTACAGGAATATCGTAGGTGTCTCTAGAATGCTGTTATTCCAAAACTTTGTTGACATGTGGCACAGGTTTTTCTTTTCTCCCTACGAGCACCCCGAAGAACATCCTTCATCATTAGCTACACGCCAGTTTTTTTTTGTTAACTCGGGACAAGTCGCATAGCAAAGCTTCGCTTCCAGCGAGCGCGCATGTGTAGACTATCAATCGGGTCGCCAGACTGTACTTTAGGGCGCGCCAGAAGAGTTTGCGGAGGTAAAATTTGCGTACTTGAAGAAGCTGCGTCCTTGGTCTGTTGCTCTAGCACACATTTTTGATCATGGCCAATACTGCAGGTACTGGGAAGACACATGTGGGGTTGCAGTTAGGTTACCCGCTCAGTAGTTGTTCAGCTGGAACTAAGTTTTGTACCCTTTAAATGCATAATACCTTCATCTTTTCCCTATCCCCATGTATGCGGGAGGCGTGGCAGTTGGATTTCCTTGGATCCGCCCCTTTACGGTTGGGTCTCCGCCCGGCCCGTTCAGGGGAGGGGCTGCGGCAAGCCCTGGGCATATGCCTCCAGCTTGCCGCTCCACTGGCTGCGCCTCGCCTGCAGAGGCGCAGCCCCACCCCCCCTCACTCAGACTTGACACCAACTGCCGCCTGTCACGAGGAACGGTAACTCCGTGCCTCGGAGCAACTTCTCAGTCATTTCAGGGTAGTGGCGGGTGGGCTGTTCTCGGCGGCGCCCCTTCCGCCGGTCCCAGATTTCCCAAGGCTGCTGGCTGACTCCATTTCTTTTTCTTTCTCCGATTCTGACACGAGGTATATCTCACGTGTCCTTAAGCTCATCCCCGCCCCGCCCACCAGAGCTCATGCCTACGGCTTCCCCTACCAGCTTCCCGACTATCCTGTCTTCGCCGGTAACCTCGGTACGCTCCGCTAGACCTGCCGTTACCCGCTCAGTAGTTGTTCAGCTGGAACTAAGTTTTGTACCCTTTAAATGCATAATACCTTCATCTTTTCCCTATCCCCATGTATGCGGGAGGCGTGGCAGTTGGATTTCCTTGGCTCCGCCCCTTTACGGTTGGGTCTCCGCCCGGCCCGTTCAGGGGAGGGGCTGCGGCAAGCCCTGGGCATATGCCTCCAGCTTGCCGCTCCACTGGCTGCGCCTCGCCTGCAGAGGCGCAGCCCCACCCCCACTGACACCCCCCCCCAAACGGGCCCCACGGAGAGCCCCGCCTGCTCCGACTCTGCCAACCTCCCTTCCCCCTTGCAACCATATACTAGCTGGACCTACCCCCCAAGCACCCAGCCCTCTCCAAACTACGTGCCCAACATCCGCCATGCAACTCATAACCCACCTAACCTGTCCTTGTACATCGCACACCCACAAAAAACAAAACAAAATAAACAAATAAAACAACCACAAACCAAACTACTCATACTCAAATACTGACATACTTAATACTGGTGGTGAGACATAGTATGCATGACACAGGTGACTATTGGCCCCCAGAGTTCTTCTCACAGGCCTTGGCCAGCGAAGCTGCCATCTCTCCCTTCGCCTTGTCATCTAGTCTGACGTATCCCTGATATTCCCTGCTTCTCCATCTGCCCATGGCTTTTATCTCTTGGGCTGATGCTCCGCACTTTGCAGCCTCTGTGGCCGCCCCAATCCTGAAGCTGTGCCCAGAGATAGAACGGCTGTCTTCACCCGCTTCTTCCAGCGCAGCCTTCACCTCTTCCACGAACCGTTTCCGTGTCAGGCCTCTGTCCGAGGTACCTCGGAAGAACGGGCCAGGGCCCTTCTTCCGCTGCACAATGTATTCCAGGATTGCCTTCACCGGGCACAGCTGCGTCCCAGACCGACCCAACGAGACAGTGGCTCCTTTCCGCAGCCTGTCCGTTTTGGACTCCTTGATGCGGACCCACACTACCTCTGGATTCTTCAGGCTGTCCACCGTCACGTCCTCAAATGCTAAGTGAGCCTTGGGATCAAACTCGCCCTCATCCGGAGCCAGCGCCTCGCCTGCCCTCAGGCAGCCAAAGAAGCACATACATGCTGCCGCCCACAGCATGGTGCCTTTCTCTCCCTTGCTGCTCCACGTCCTCTGCAGCGCTCTCATGTGTGCTGGAGTAATTGGGTCTCTCTCCAGCAACGTGCTCCCGTGCACGGCGCTGTGCCTCGCTATACCAGTCCTGATCTGCCCCAGTCTCGCCATCGCTCCCCAAACTGGTGCTGGGAGACCTGCTTTGATTTGAGCCTGCCTTAGCCCGGCCAGGTGATATTTGATGGTGGCTGTCCGCATGCCCTGTTCTGCCAGCGTCACCACTAAGGCAATGGCCTTGTCTTCCGTCACTGGCAGTGGCGCCTCCCCTAGCCTGGTGCACAGTGCCACATACCTGCGCCAGGCGGCCTCATACCGTCTCGCAGTAGACTCGGCTATACCCTGTGCGAAGTAAACCCGTGCAGCACGCTCCACTCCCTCTCTGACCACACTGCATCCGATGTCGTCAGTAGTGCCAGTAGGTTGGGTGGTATCACCTCCGCATCCTCTCTCACCTCCTGCATTAGAGAATGGGCCAGAGCCACATTGTCCCTAGATAAGGCATCAGCCACTACGTTGTCCACCCCTCTGATGTGATCCGCCACCAGCACGAACTCCCCCACGGCCTCCAGATAAGCCAGACACCTCCTGAGATGCATAGTGTGCCTCTCTTTGCACGACCCTGATCTCACCGTCGCAACGACTGCCGCGTTGTCGCACCTAGCCTTCACGGTAAGGCCTCTCCATCTATAGCCCCACACTGCGGCTGCGATCACGATCGGCAGCATCTCTTTCGGCATGATGCCCCAGTCGCACACTTCGTTGGTCAAGCTCCAGCTCAGCTGGAACCAGCGATCCTCCCAGGCTGCTCCGCAGCCCCATGACCCTGAGGCGTCGGAGACCAGCACGACCTGCGGCTCCTCCGCTTCTACCAGGGCCCTCATCATGGACACCCCGTTCCACTGAAGCCCAAACTGCCTCCACCACTCCAGGTCAGCTCTGGCTGCCACATTCAGCCTCACCCTTCGGTCCAAGCGCTTCACCGTCATGCTGAGGTCTCTCAGCCTTCTGGTAAAGGATCTGCCTGCCCTCACGGCCTTACAGGCATGATCCAGATGGCCCAATATCGACAACAAGTCCCTCTTGCGACAGGACTTCATCCCTCTCCACTCACCAAGCTTCTTTCGGAGGCCTCTCAGCTTGTCCTCTGGGAGTTTCACTACCATGTTCCTGGAGTCCAGCTCCATCCCCAGGAAGGTGATCACCTCCGCCGGCCCTTCTTCCTTGCCAGGGTCCAGCGGCATCCCTAGCCTCTCACACGAGTCCTTGAATGCCTTCAAGGAGCTCGCACACTCACTTGTGCCTGCACTACCCACCGTCACATAGTCATCCAGATAGTGCTCTAGCCACATAGCCCCTTTCCTCTTGGCAATCCATTCGATAGCGTCGCCTACCGTCGTGAACACTATAGGGGCTGACCGAAGACCAAACGGGAGGGCCCCATCCACAAACACGGACCCTTCCCATTCCATCCCCAAGAGCCACCTGTCTTTGGGGTGAACCGGGATGTTCCGGTAAGCCGCCTTCATATCAGCCTTCGCCATCTGTGCACCGGCACCCAGGTAGATCACTCTCTCCACCACCACGTCCACCGTCGCATAATGCACACTCGCCAGCTCTCTGCTGATGCCGTCATTGACACTGTGGCCCTCCGGGGCTGACAGGTTGACAATGAGGCGCCACCTCCCCGGTTTACCCTTCTTCGGGATGACTGTCAATGGGCTGCACTGCACCCGGCTCTTCCACTCTTCCTTTCCCACTCTCCACACTCTTTTGGCTTTCACCTCCTCGGCCAGGTACTCGCTGACCGCCTCCTTCACTTCGGCCGAGCTATCGCCCCACTTAGTTCGGCTCCTCAGTTGCACGTTCCTCTGCTCGTGCCCGAGCCGGAATCCCTCCTTTATCCCTTTAACTAGGAACTTCACCCACTCCCTGTCTGGGTGCATCTCCAGTTCCTCTTCCCACACTTTCCAGTCGAGAGGGGTCACTATCTCCTCCGTGCCTGGAATCGGCACACTCAGCTCCCCCTCCGACACTCTCTCCAGCTCCAAGAGCTTTTCTCTGAAGCGGTAACCTGTGACAGAGGCAACCATCTGAGTCACTACCAGCTTCCTCCATTCCTACCCCCCCCCACCCCTCCTGTGTCTTACTACATTAACCCGCCTGCCCAGCTAATATCTTTCTACCTCGCCCCAGCTATTGCCCGTCCTAACTACGCCCTTAAATATGTGACAGCGAACGATAAATGATTATTGATAATATTAGGCTTGGAATAAATACAACTCAACTGTGTCTGTGAAGTGTGGATGTCTAGCTAAGTCAATATGATGCATGGTTCGGTGGTACATGTACATCTCTGCCCAACTCATCAGGCCTCCACTCCCTTCGCAGGGGGGGGTCCCCAGATGACTACACTGCCTTCCCAGTCCGGAAACCGGCTCCCTCTTTTGGGCCCTTGCCTGTTGCACGGCTAGGGCATTGAGTAGCTGGGTGCTCTCCACCACAGGATGAGCAGGTGTGGGCGAACCTGCACTGGAGCCCGAAGACGCACACCCCATTCTGCTTGTTAAAGCGGAAGCAGTGCCCTTGCTGCCTCCTCTCCTTCTTCACGCCAGGTCCATTCATACCCGTCAGTGGTCCTTTCCCACTGGACGCACCAGCGCCCTTGCTTATGCCAGCACCAGCCGGACCTGCAACCTCCCTCAGAAGGAGAGCCGCATCCACCCTGTCCCACTGGGTATCTCTCTTCCCAGCCGCTGCGAGCCTGAAGCAACGGTCGTACCTGGCCACCCCTTCCCATCTGTACTTCCTGGCCATCTCTACAATAGCCTCTCGATATCCAGCCAGCTGCTTGGCCATCTCAGGCTTCTGGTCAAGCAGGGCCCTTTCAAAGAGGGTGAAACAGGTCCCCCACCATGAAATATCTGGGACCTCCCTGGGGCCTTTCCGTCTGGCCTCAGCCGACTGACGCCCTCCTGGTGATCCCTCCTTCTCAGAGAGCTCAGCTCTCCACTCGCCTTCACGGCGACCGCCATCGAAGACAGGGAAGTCCGTGAATTCCATGAACTCCCCTTCCCCTATGCGGTCCACCGTCCTCCTTGGCAAGGGGGGGAGACCCTCCACCAGGTACACACTCCCTGGTCTCTTCATCTCCGACTCTCCCCTTGACTCTTTTCCGGACGGGTCACTGAGCAGCCTCCTGAGCAATTCCACTGGCTCACTGCCAGCTTTCCTTGACCCGCACCCCAGGCCACTGTCACGCAGCTCGTTTTCGGAGGGTAGTCCCAACTCTATAGACATGGATCGAACAACTATATAAGCAGTTGACTATCGATCACTCACGTCTCTACCCGCGGGATCTCTACTCTCACCCTTAATCCGGACCTCTGCCACCTGGCAGAACAGGTCCTACTTCCAGGTCGGAGCAAGGCCTCCTACATTTGCCAGCACCGACCCTACTGTTCGCCAGGTCCTCGCCTGAGCGACACCAAGCCATCCCCCATTGGGAGGCTCACTTGGCCCGGTCTCCACCCTACCAGGGTCTTCCCTGCCACTCCAGACCGCTGCCACCTGGCAGACTAGGTCCTATTCTCTCTCGTCAGCCACTCTGGCTGATCTCATATATTTCCCTCATTACCACCTGGATTCCTCCACTTGCTCTGCTCCTGCTACCCGGGACCTTGCCTGGCTAATATGCCACTCCGCTCGGCTCCTGTTATCCGAGGATCATTCTAACTGGACCACTGCCATTTGGCAGACCTGGTCCAAACACCACCCCCAGTGTGACCCTCATTCCCAGGCGTCTCCCCCCTTCCCTAGAGAACTACTCCTATAATGCCCTTCATCTAGCCTCCTACCCATATGTCTCCCCCCTCCCCCTGTGATCTACCGCTTACGCCTAGGCGCTTACTCTCCGTCCTGAGGACTGAGAGCCACTACTGCTGCTCCAGAGGCCCACTGCCTCCACGCCTCCTTCCCCATTCTCCCCTTTCTTAACTACTGTCCACCCTGTAATCTCACTAATCATTGGCCGTGCCTACTCTGCCCACTCTCCACCTGTATTCCCACGGCTCTCAACTATCCTACTTGCTAAACCCACCCCCATTTCTATGCACACTTCTCTCCCTTGCATAGCCCACCGAGCTCATAAGAAAGTCACGCCCGGCCAGGCCGGACGGAGCGAGCATCAGGGACGTCTGCCTATCCTATTCAGGCTATTACCCTACCACTGCCCCTGATATCCCACTACTCGCTCTCCTAATCTCCCGTTATTTCACTCTCTTTGGCCACATCTAATGGTGCCAACTCCTGTCCCACACAAGCTCAACCACCTAGCTCCAATGGAATTCTACTGTATTCTTGCCCCTACTGACTAACTGGTTCCCATACCTTCCTCCGATGCCTTTTGCACCAATTCCTTTTCCTTCCATGGCTGGGTGGCCCACAAGTCCATTAGGGCGTCCAGCTTTTGCCCTTGGCTCTCCACCAACGCCCTCAACTCCGATTCACGCCCGTCACTTCCTTCTCCCATCGAGGAGTCACTGCCAGCAGGCGCCCTAGACTTCCCTTTGTCCTCCTTCCTCCTCTTAGGACGACATTCTGATTCACTGTTCTCGGCGGCGCCCCTTCCGCCGGTCCCAGATTTCCCAAGGCTGCTGGCTGACTCCATTTCTTTTTCTTTCTCCGATTCTGACACGAGGTATATCTCACGTGTCCTTAAGCTCATCCCCGCCCCGCCCACCAGAGCTCATGCCTACGGCATCCCCTACCAGCTTCCCGACTATCCTGTCTTCGCCGGTAACCTCGGTACGCTCCGCTAGACCTGCCGAGAACGCTAAATTTTTCTGGTGCCTCCTCATCAACTTTTTACAGCTCCCATGATAGGTGAGTGAAAGCACCAAAAGTTGTGCAAATAACTTATGAAACTGTTTGTTACTTTCTGGGATAAAGGTTACTAAACTCTTATGGTAACTATATTTCCTTTATGGGCTACTAGTCTATGGCTTTAGTTTAGGGTGAAGATAATATTCATGGTTCAGTGTAAGGATAACTGAACGGATGCTTACCTAACAATGGCTAATAACTGTACTAATCAAGACCAGTATGGTCAAATTTCTGCTTTTTTTGGTTATGTTTTTTTTTTTCTTTTTTAGTGGGTTCAGCATAAATAGTGAATGATTCAGATTAAGCCTTGTTAAATTTCATACTTCAGACCAATAATAGTTTCATTCAAGTTCTCAGTTTAATTTCTATGAGTAACAAGCAAAAAAATAACTTATTTTCACAGGCGAATGCCTGAATTTTAACAGCTTATGTTTGCATGCTGTTAAGCAGTAAAATTGAAGTGGTCAAACTGAAATCACTGTTTAAAGCCCCTAAGAAAAGAAAAGCAGTCTATCAGTTGCTCTCAGTTTCCTAAGCATGATTCATTGACAAAGTAAATAAAAGTTCCAGCATCTAGAGCTACCCATAGGGTTGACTACCAGTTATTGAGGCACAAATGTCATTATGGAATATTTGGCCAATAATGATTACCAACAGTACTTCATGTATTAAGACAGTTTTCCATATAACATAATTGCCCAAAGAAAAACAACGTACTGTATACAATACATACATATAAATATATTGATGTCAAAGTCTCCATTAAATTACACCTGTGAAAGTCTCGCTCACTTTGCTAGCTTAACAAAAACAAAACAATTTCATTCTTATTATTATGATTATTGCACCATTATACAATTTTAATAATAATAATAATAATAATAAAATAATAATAATAATTATAATAGTAATTCTTATTGTTATTATTGTTATATTATATTTGGTTTTCATAGGAACTCAGTGGATGATGCAGTTGAGCCCACAGGGGCAGTAGGAATACTTCATAGACCTGATGAAAGTGATCTCGATACCTCATATGGTGAACAAATGAGTCTAGAACGTTTTCATTTATCCATGAAGACTACATTAGATACAAAATTCACAGAAATTTTTGGCAAGTTTGATGGAATTACTAAGAAAATAGAGTCTATTGAAGTTCGACAAAAAGCTTTGGAAGAAGAGCTTAAAAATTCACCAGTGTCAAGTATTATATCTAGCCCATCCATTTCAACACCTGGTAGACAAAGAAGAACTCCATTAGCTTTACAGGTAGGTGCTATTAGCTAGTTTGTGTTGAGGTCTATTCCATTGTTTGTGTATTGTAGAGTCGTATACGAGAGATTCATAATTCTTTTGATGATGATTTCCAGTTTAACTTAGAAGAACCGTAAGTTTACAGATTATTTATGAAATCATTTGGTGCAATTAGAAAGTGGCACAAAATAATTTGCAGGGTTGCAGATAGTTACATCCTTCAATTTACCATTCCATTGACAAACTAACCACACTCTATTTTGTTGTGGTCCTCCTCAGTTGCCCACAATCTATGAGACAATATTTTTTCTACATGCTTTGTTCTGGTCCAAGTTTTAGATCATACTTTTCCTTCAAGAGAAATGCTTTCTCTGAATTTTGGTGCAAAAGTATAGGATGATATGATTATTGAATATTTTCTGAGAATTATTATCGTGATAACTATAAAAGTTTTCTTTATTTTTAAAAAAATATTAAAAGCCAACTTACTTGATAATAGGTTATCCATATGTGCATTATAATTTGGTATTTTACATGTATGTAATAAGCATACAAATTTAAAGTTAACTGATTGAGTTCTGTTTGTGTTGTTGCAGCATCACAAGCAACCATAACACACAAGTTACTGAGAAGATCGGAGATGCACTTGGGGAATCTGGATTTTCAAAAGATTTAATAAGAAGTAATTATATAGGATGGGTAGATGTTGAGGTAACTTAGATATAAGCCCTCCTGACATGCTGCTAATAAATAAGACTATTAGTTGCACAAGATGTTCTGAATAGAGCACATGTACACACTAGCTCCAGGTGTGGATGTACATGTAGATGTTATGATTAGGTACGTGCCCAGTAGACTGGAATTTTTTTTTGCTATCCCCAAGAGTTCCAGGTCAGGTCAGTTGTGTAGTGGTCTGGGTGAGCTGATAACCTATAGACTAGTGCACTCAGTAGTGGTCAGGTGGGTGTGTGCTGTCACCATACCAGCTGATAATTGTGGTTCTGCTAGTCTTACTGAGAACTGATTCCAGTGACATATCTGCACAACCTAACATGTACAGTGTATAGGTATTTGTTATGATGAACAGTTAGTCTAAAATGAAGTTAGTTATAAAGATCAATCATACCAACCTTAAACTTATCCTTGGAGTGCTATAAAACTGTAAATTATGCATACGCTGTTGATTAGGTGCTAAGATAAACTGTATGTAATGATTGTCATAATTAATTAATGACAAAAAGTTAAAGTTATATTTAATAGATTGCATAGCTGTATATATAATTATATATATATAATATTTATTATATTTACTGGCTCATGAAAATATATTAGCCTGCTCGTGAAATATTTCACCATATCATACTCTAACTCATGTAATAAGTACTGTAGCTATAGCTATATATGCACATATTATTATATGTATGTATGATAGGGCATTTTAAATCTACACATAGACTTACCAAAATATCTTTAAGAAGTACTACCCACTAGAAGCCATGAACATTCCCCTATAACTATTTGTGTTTTTAAGTCTGACTTATAGGCAGTTTTTGCAAAGGAGTAATGACTCACCCACAGGAAGTGACCACTCTAATCATCAAATCTTGCTCAAGATGCAAATTGGTATGTGTCCAGTGGTAAAAATAATCAACAAGTTTTCAGCCGGTCCAGACCACAGCACCTACTTTTGCCTATTGTTTATTCTTTAAACAAAAAGAAATGGAATAATTTGTTTCTTGTCTTCTACGGTTTATTGAACACAATTGGTACAAGCATCCAACTTACCACCGCTACTAACTCGAATAGAAATGGTGCTCCCATAAGTTTTTGCGTTTTAACTGCACCCGCAAAACAATTCAAAGCTGTAAACAATTCAATTTCTAAGGTGATGCGGTAATGGTCGCTAAACCAGAGGATTCTGTTTACCCCTGTAAGTAATTACAGTTGGCTTAGTATTTGTAAAGTAGCTTGTGTTGCTGTGGTTATTCCATTAGGTTATTTTGTCCCCACCCCCACCCCCATTCTTGCGTGTACACAATAATTTTATTCTTTATTATTAATACCAGAGAGTATCACTCATTTGATTGGCCATGGTAATATGGGAGCATACTTCCTTAGCAAATTCTTTTTATTATTATGCATTTCCTGTAGGTCAACAGTCTGAACTAGTTCAGTACACCCTAATGTGAAATCAATATTCATTAAGAGTGTAAAGTGCACATAGTAATTTGACTTTATTAGCAACATAAATGTAATCAAGCTTTAGTAGTTATATCTTTGCATAGTTAATTGCACTTAACTAATTACTACACATTCTTGTCAATTAGCACCTCCTTTTGAAGCTGCATAGAGTAGTAAGCAAGTGTTTGGCACCTAATTCCCAGCTGCAGCAAAATGAAATGGTAATTATTGAACCACATTAGGTCATACTACATTAAAAAAAATCATTCAAGTGAAAAAAATAAAACTAATAATGTGAATACATCATGACTGTAGCCTACCATTTATAGGTGAGTTCACCTCTCAGTTTGCAAAAACTCCGCTTAATTTCAACATACAAAAGGTGGATAATCTAATTGGCGAGCGAGCGTAGCGAGCGAGACATACACTTACAGGGGTAAAAATGAAAAAATCGGGGATGTTTGTTTATTTATTTGTATATATGTTTGGACGTACGTATGTCATTTTGTACTTTGACCCTCGCGTTTTTGTGTTAGTTATGTGGTCGACCCTGTCCCAAATTGCACTAAACAGAATCCTCTGGTTTATCGATCAGTACCCGTATCACCCTAGAAATTGAATTGTTTACCGTTTTGAATTCTTTTGCGGGTGCAGTTAAAACGTGAAAACTTAAGGGACTTTCATTTCTATTCGAGTTAGTGGTGGTGGTAAGTCAATGCGCTCTTTGTCATGGTTATAAGCTGTGCGCAACAGTATTTACTTGAAAATACATTGTCCACTAGACTACCGTGAAGGTAAGTCTGTGTAGGTGCATGTCCAGTTGTGTCAAAGCATTGTGTGTTACAACCACTACTTAGCTAAAGAATATCACAAAGAAAACGTTTAAATAACGTGCATTGTTTTGTTGTTGTTTTTTCCCTTCAATTCAAGCAGTTGCAGAGAGTTGTTACTATGGCACTGAAATCCCTTTACCCTGTATGCTAAATTAAAAAACTGGACCATATTTTCAGTAACTTCAGCGTTAGAAGTCAAAATCATTCATATAAAAATAGTATAGTCTTTAGGCTCGCTCGCCATTTGTGCTCAAGCACATCACTAGTTAAGAACAGTGGGCATATGATGTAATTACATATACTGTAACAATCTGTTTATACATGTATTTGTAGCTCAGCTCATGTATTAATAGAAAATTAATACAGAATGTGGCCAAGACTATTGATGTGTGCAAAAACTCTGTCATAATATACAAGATATAACTAGACTGTTCAATTGC
>WLWD01003352.1_pt1 | contig 81938 bp, 39 predicted proteins | sample 6712731 | NCBI WGS metagenome assembly WLWD01 (sample SAMN12718690, study PRJNA576275) | sponge metagenome | isolation source: marine sponge | host: Mycale hentscheli | place: New Zealand: South Island, Marlborough, Capsize Point | collected 2014-11-01
GAAACACCAGACAAAAGACAGAACTCACATAGCAGAGATCTAAATCAGGCACATTAAAATTTGTACACTAAAATTTGTACGCTGATATAAACATGAATGATTCGAAATGGCATCTAAACAATTGAAAGGGCATGGTCGTATAGCAGCACTCGCCGTAGTCTGTCTTGTCTCGCATTTTGTTGAAAAAAAAACTAGGCCAAAATATAAAAAAGTGGCAAATTAAAGGGACTTACATCGCCATCTAGTCAGACTTCCTCTTCTCCAAGACATAAAAGTCTGCCATTTTCGCGATTCGCTGATGACGAGTGACAGAATAAATGAATGTATGACTAATAGACTACTGTAACCCTCTCGCGCATGTGTGCTGAGGGTTAATAATTGGGGGGTGGAGGGGAAGCTAACAAATTAGGAGGAAGTTGAGATGTTGGGGAATAAGCTTCCTTTGGATAGAACCCTGATCTATAGCCATGGCTTAATCTCCTCAGACAAATGCTGTCATTTACCATGAATTACTGAATTAAAACAGGGCAGCAACTATTTACTGCGGCTATATAGATGGAGGTAATTATTCAAAGGCAGTGTTTGGAAATGAAACAAATTCACCAAGAATTGAGCATCTGATTGAATGTTTGAATATACCATGGTACAAGTTTATATATAATAAATTATGGTTGTACTAGCATAGGTCATTTTTGTACTTAGTCTCTGGCATTTTGTGTTAGTTTAGTGTTCGACCTCATACCAAATGTCATTAACAGAATCCTCTGGTGTATCAATCACATCTCGAATCTTCCTACGAATTGGATTGTTTACTTTTTTAATTATTTTGTAGGTGCAGTTAGCTACAACTTAAAAAAAACTTGCTTAAGTTTCTTTTCAATTCAAGCTAGTGGTAGTGATAAGTTAATACGCTATTTGTCATTAAGACCTATGCAACAGTATTTACGTGAAAATTCATTGTCCACTATAAGGCTAATCACAAAAATAAGTCTTGTGTAGGCTTGTCCAGTTGTGTGAAAGTGTTGTGTGTTACAGCTACTACTTTGCTAGCTAAAGAATATCACGAAGAAATGTTTAAAAATAATGACTTGGTTTTGTGTTGTTGTTTTTTTTCAATTCAAACAGTTGTAGCGAATTTACTGTGGTATTAAAAGCTTTAATAAACTAAGTTTAGTAGAGGCTGTTAAAAATGAAGGTGATGCATCTGAACTATTATTTTAGTGACTGATTTAGCAATGGCTAGTTTTCACATACAACTTGTTTTCAGATCTGTAAAGATCACTTGTCATAAGTGTAAGTAAAGCATCTAATGTAGCATTAGCATGGGAAAATAGCTCCCTCCCATTGGCACCACTACCACAGGGTGAAAAAAGTCCATTTACAACCATAACAAAATCCATACACTGTCTTGGTAATTAGAATTTACAAAAAATTTACAAGGCAAAAGAGGTTGACAAACTAGTTATCAATACATTACACACTAATTTAGGATTGCAGTGTACCCCCCCCCCCCCACACACCCACTTCCTACAGTCTGCTTATGTACCTGGTAATAGGATCCTGATATGCTAGAATCTGCAGACACTAATGCAACTCTTTTTGTGCAAAATTGGAGTTAAATATAATTGCTACAATAAATGTATTCATTTTTCATATATTTGTCCTAATTAGAAATAATAGAGTTCAATATTTCAAGACAAGTGTCAATGGCCCATTGAACTCTCCTTCTCAATAATTGCATGAAGTATCTTGCTCACAACATTTTGAAGCCTTGATATCAAGTGACGCTTCTTTTGAGTTTGCCTAGATCTTGCATTACTCAATGTATTTGTTCGGGACCCAACACAGATCCTGAACAAGAATCTCAAGTCTGAGGCCCGGCCCGCCCAAGAACTGAATCTATCTGCGAACTGAACTGTGAACTGTCTCTATTATGTTTCATTTGTTTATCTGTTGTACCTGCTACTTGTCACTTATTTCTAATGTTTCCTGTTTACCTGTATCTGTCTCTCTCTCAGCTGTTAAGTTCTAATGCATCGACCCTTTACCATAATCTCCTCTTACGCAGACGTAATGAGATTCATGGTAATTGCGGCAACCACTGCTCACTCAATCGTGTCGTGTGCTTATATGCTCGTGTGTTTCTGTGTCTTAGCTGATGCTCATTAAGCTCTCTATTATATCCAACTTAAACAACAACCTAAACATTGGTCCTTCGAGCCCAGCGACTCCATCTCTGCTGAGCTGTCTCACCTGAAGTTGCCGCACCACTATCTGCCTGGGAGACGCCATCTTCAGCTAGTCTGCGCCGGAAGTTGTTCTATCTCCGCCGCCCATCTGCCACTCCTCCAATCTGCTCTGCGCCGAAGTTCTTAACCCTCGCCGCATCTCTCTTGATTCTGGAGGTGAAACTCTGTCCAATTGTCTTCTCGACTTCACACCTTTTGGACTTAGTCTATTTTTACTCTCTTCTAATGCACCGCGAATTCTCACCTGTGCCGAAGCTGTTTACAACTCAAAAATCTGGTAAACAACCCATACTTGTTCTAATTATTCTGTTCTATTCCCTTTAGCAATGTCTATACTACCACCTGCATCTGAAGAAGTCCGTACTACTATCCATGACTTGGAAATGAAGCGCGGTAGCCGTCGAGGTATCGCCACCAAGCTCCACAACCGCATCAAAAAAGTGATCGCGGAAGGACCTGACCGCATCAAGGCCTCAACCCTGGAGGACTTGTTTGCTCAACTGACCGTTGCCATCGACAATCACACTGCCTTCCAAGCTCAGTTAGAGGAATTCTACGAGACCTTCTCAGATATGAGGAACCCTGCCAAAAAAATCGAAGACACTGAACTGCTAGACACTCATGTTGAGTGGAAATCTGACATCTCCAATGTGCTCAAAGCTCTGCCGCTGCGGAGACAGGCTGCCTCCCTGCTGGCGGACATTGAAACTGCCTTAGCTGACCCTATGCCAGACTCGCCTTTCTTCCGGAACTCTGTGGATAAACTGCACTCGAGGCGTGTTTCTGTCATTGACCTGTCAACTGAATTCTACCAGGCTCTCCCAGACCTGGAAGAAGTCTGCACAGACATCATCACCAAGATGAATGCTCTCTTCACTCTGACTGCTGCTGCCTGCAAGGATACCGCAGCTGCTGCTCCACCTGTTGCTCCATCTGCCCCCTCACCTGCTTCAGACAAGAACACTCTCACTGTCGACCTGCCAAACTATTACGGTGACCCCTTCAAATGGGCTAACTTCCAGACTATGTTCAGGAGAACCATTGAGAAGAGGGCCAAAGGACACTCTGCCTTGGAGATAAAGGGTCTCCTCATCAAATCCATGAAGCATCCCGATGGTCTGAAGGAGCTTCACAACCTGCCGTCCGATGACCTCTCTCTAGATGACATGCTGGCAAGACTTGAAGCCATCTTTGGTGCACCTGTCATTCTGGCACCACTCATTATATCTAAGATCAACTCTGTCTCATCCTGTACTCTCTCTCTATCTAATATGGACAATATGTATGACCATTTTGTACTTCCCTACAATAAGTTTTGTTCTCTTGTAGGGGATTCCCTGAGCTCCTACCTGGCACTGACTGCTGCTAACTTCATCAGTCAGGAGTGCAAGCGCGAATGGATTCGCCACAGACCTCCAGACACCCCGCCAGACATGGAGAACCTGACCAGATTCATCGAGTACCAGAAGAAAGAACTGAGAAGAAGTGGCAGCATGCCTATGCTGGCTCCTTCCTCGTCCTATCTGCCTCTCACCTCTGCTGGACGACGACTCCACGACTCGATCGATTTGGCCCTTACCTGCCAAGCCTCCCCCCGGAGAGCCTTACTGCACTGCCCTGTGTGTGGAGAGTCTCATTCTCTCACCAGGTGCCAGTCGTTCGCAGCTTACGACCTTGACAAAAGGAACAAGGTAGTCCGGGAAAAGAAACTTTGCTTGAACTGTTTTGGGGACGGCCATGGCTGTAAGTCGTGCCCAAGCAAGTTTTCATGCCGAACCTGCAATGGACGTCACCACACCCTGCTCCATCGGGATAGGGACAACCAAGCTCCTGCTCCCTCTCCTACTGCCTTGGCTATGACCAGCAAAGCCGACTCCAGATCCAGAGGAGTCGCATCACTCTATTCCGCCTTGGTGATGCTCTACCACAACGGAAAATCTGTACTGGCCAGAGCTCTGCTCGATGCTGGAGCATCTCTGCCCATGATATCTGAACACCTGGCATCCTCCTTGGGATTGCCACGCACCCATGACCCCATCCCAGTCACTGGGATAGCTGGCACTACTAGGTGCAAATTTACTGTTACATCTGATGTGTGTTCTGTTGATTCCAGATTCAAGCTGCAAGACGTGACCTTCACCGTCATCCCCTCTCTGGAACCCATCAGCACACCTAACAATGTCTCAGAAATCCTGAAGAAACCTGAACTCCGCCACTACTCCCTTGCTGACTCTGATCTGGGCGGGAGAGTAGACCTGGTGCTGGGAGTGACCCAAACCTCTGCACTCACGACCAGCTGCCCTTTCCAAGTAGGAGATCTGCAGGCTCTGCCCACCCAACTGGGGTTGTGCCTTTCCTGTCCTCTCGACTCCTCCTCAAGACCAGTTGTCAACACCGTGACCTCCTCCACATCTCTCGAAGCTGACCTCTCCAGACTCTGGGAACTCGACAAAGTCCCAGAGGCCTTGACTCTGACTGCCGAGCTGCCTCCAAAGACTGTATCATGGGCCCCCTCACACTCAAGGAGATTGAACGTTCCAAATTCTGTCTCTACCGCCTCTCCCAACTGCAAGCCTTCCCGGAAGCCTTCCGAGCTGCTAAAACTCTCTCACCTCTACCTCGAGGACACCCCCTCCACCACTTCCGTGTGAAACTGGCGGAAGATGGTCATCTGATAGAACTGAGTCGGGTCCGCAATCCTGACTCACCCAACCTGCCTGCTGAACTTGTTGTTCTTTCCTCAAAATCTACCCTCACCAAACTGCTGCTCCTCACCCTGCACCGCGCCTATGGCGGCCACCCCGGTACTTTGACTCTGTCCACCATTATCTCCACTTCCTTTGTGGTGATTGGCCTGCACAACTACCTCAAAAAACTGTCTCGCTCCTGCGTCACCGGCCAAAAGGTTCTCGCCAAACCTCTTACTCATCTCATGGGACTTCTACCTGCTGTCCGAACCACCCCAGCTCCGCCCTTCCATAACACTGGTGTGGACTTTGCTGGCCCCTCACCCTGCGTGTTGGCTACACCAGGAAACCTGTGCCGTCAAGTGCTATGTTGCTGTATTTGTGTGCATGTGCACAAAAGCCGTCCATCTGGACCTATGCCACCAACTCACTTCAGAAGACTTCATGGCTACCCTTCGTCATTTTGTCGCGAGGCGTGGCTGCCATGCCCACCTGTTCTCTGACAACGGGACCAACTTCATTGGGGCCCGGGAAGAGATCCGTGCCATTCAGAAGATGGCAGAATCTGAGAAATTCCGAGGCAGCCTCATCTCCTTCGCAGCCAACAACAACATGCAACGGCACCACATTCCGCCAAGAGCCCCCCACTTCGGCGGATTGTGGGAAGCTGCAGTCAAGGCCATGAAGATCGCCCTCCAAAAGATAGCTGCTCCTCATCCTATGACCTGGCCCGAACTCTACACTCTGCTCACTGAAGTAGAGTGTGTCCTCAACTCCAGACCTATCGCACCTCTCAGAGCTGATGACCTGCAAGAATCTAAAACCCTCACTCCTGGTCACTTCCTTATTGGGAGACCACGCAAGGCTCTTCCCAGTAGACGCCCATCCTCCGGAAAACTCTCACTCCTAAAGAGGTGGAATCTGGTGGAACGTCTACAAGCTGACATCAGGCGATACTGGTCTTCTGCCTACCTGTCCAGCTGCACCCAACGTGCCAAGTGGCTCAAGCCAGGCTACACTCTCAAGGTTGGAGACGTAGTCCTGGTCGAGGACGAGACCCTCAAGTCTCGGGCCTGGCCCCTGGCTGTTGTCGAGGAACTCCACTGTGGCACAGATGGTGTCACTAGAGCTGTCACCCTTCGTTGCAAGGGCAAGCAATACCAGAGATCTGCAAACCGACTCGTACCACTGGTGACTGACTCCGACGAGGATAATCACGAACGAACTTTATCACCTGCTCCCCCCGGAGTATGTTCGGGACCCCACACAGATCCTGAACAAGAATCTCAAGTCTGAGGCCCGGCCCGCCCGAGAACTGAATCTATCTGCGAACTATTCTGTGAACTGTCTCTATTATGTCTCATTTGTTTATCTGTTCACAGGAAAAAATCTGGAATTTCCTGACTTCAGGAATTCTATAGGACAGTTGAGCGCATGGCCTGTACTTCACATTTCCTGTACCAGGTCAGATGATTTCTGACAGCAGGTCACATATCCTGCATCAGTACAGGTGAACTTTCCTGCACTTTTTCTATAATACCTTCTAGGTCCACCTGGAAGGTTCCTGGCCTGCACCAGTACAGATGAAATTTCCTGCACTTTTTCTACAGTACCTTCTAGGTCCACCTGGAAGGTTCCTGGCCTGCATCAATACAGGTGAACTTTCCTGCACTTTTTCTATAGTACCTTCTAGGTCCACCTGGAAGGTTCCTGGCCTGCACCAGTACAGATGAAATTTCCTGCACTTTTTCTATAGTACCTTCTAGGTCCACCTGGAAGGTCCCTGGCCTGCACCAGTACAGGTGAGTTTTCCTGTACTTTTTCTAAGTACCTTCTAGGTCCACCTGGAAGGTTCCTGGCCTGCACCAGTACAGGTGAACTTTCCTGCACTTTTTCTATAGTACCTTCTAGGTTCACCTGGAAGGTTCCTGGCCTGCACCAGTACAGATGATATTTCCTGCACTTTTTCTATAGTACCTTCTAGGTCCACCTGGAAGGTCCCTGGCCTGCACCAGTACAGGTGAGCTTTCCTGTACTTTTTCTAAGTACCTTCTAGGTCCACCTGGAAGGTTCCTGGCCTGCATCAGTACAGGTGAACTTTCCTGCACTTTTTCTATAGTACCTTCTAGGTACACCTGGAAGGTCCCTGGCCTGCACCAGTACAGGTGAGCTTTCCTGTACAATTTCTAAGTACCTTCTAGGTCCACCTGGAAGGTTCCTGGCGTGCACCAGTACAGGTGAACTTTCCTGCACTTTTTCTAAGTACCTTCTAGGTCCACCTGGAAGGTTCCTGCCCTGCACCAGTACAGATGAACTATCCTGTACTTTTTCTATGGTACTGTCTAGTCAACCTGGAAGGTTCCTGACCAGCATAAAATGAATGTTGCTGAATACCTTTATAGGTTCAACTCAAAAATTTCTGCCTGCATTGGTAACATTTCTTAAACTTATACTTTAATTAGCTACTCAGATGCAGACTTCTATTCTACACTACAATTTCCACGTGAATGGTACAATAACCATTGACTAACCCCTATACTGTTCTCCTGGCCTGTAAAAAACTAACTTCATTTATGCAAGGTTTTGTAAGATGAGAATTGTATATAAACTCCAAAGTTCGGGTTAGTAGGGTTTGTAACAAAACTATTACTCCAGCTAAAAACCCTTTACCAAAATTCATTGCCTTGCCTGCAACTTCAAATACCCTTTACCCATTTTTAATCTCTTTAGACTTGACTGCTATATACCCTTTACCCATACTCTATTAGGATTATGGCAACTAAAAAAAATACTTCTATGTTATAATTATCGCTTGAGTGAAAATATGCCCCTCCGCTAACACAAAAATTGTGTGTTGTTGTGTGTTTATAAATTCCTCTATAGCAAGCATAAAGCTCCCACTTTAAGTAACAAATTTTTTAAAAAATCACGCGATTTTAATGCCACGTAATATACAAATTCCCAACTCAGTGTGATAATAACAAAAAAAAAAAAAAAGACAACAAAGTAAACGATTCGTAAGATTGAGGCTGGGAGAACAATTATAGGACACACAATCATAAGATAAGATTCCTTAGGGATACACAGTGGAACTGCCTTGTTGACAAGGTAGCTTACAAACCTTTCAAACCTGGCTGAAAACTCAATTGTTAAACACCTTGACAAGTCTGTACTGTTCTGCAACCACATTGAAAAAGTCTGCACCATTTTGGCAACCACCTTGACAAAGTCTGTAACTTTCACCAAACCCACCTTGATAAGGCTGCAACTTTCTTGGTAACTAATTCAATAATGTCTGGAACCTTTACATTAACCCACATTGACTACCATGAATAACCACATTGAAAACTTTTTTTAATTCATTTCGATATAAAATAAAAAAATTAATATCAATTTAACAATAAAAGGTAATGTTAAAATGAAACAAATTAAAACTTGAATTAAAATTTCAATTGTTTGTTTCCTTGAATGCTAACTTGGTCACTCCATCTACAATACACAAACAATGTCAATAACAACTGATGGCAAAACAGTACTTTAAAAGAATAAAAAAATACAGTCCATTTTCGCTCGTTCAAACCATCTAAAATTATTCATTTGAGTGATTATAGAAAAGTTCAGATATGAAACACAGAAGAATAAGTACAATAATATAAAAATAAATATAATTACTTTCACTCTGAATGTTGAGTAGTTCATATAAACGAGGATGCACCATAATACTTAGTTATACAAATCGTAACAAATTTTAACATTAAAATTTTAAATTATAAGTATTTATAAAAGCATAATGCATGGATCAACACCCAAAAAGATTCAAAAACTACACTTCAACTGTAATATAGCTATCAAAAAAAAACAGACTGGAAAAAATAAAAATGTTAGCAGTAGGCATTCTGTGCCAGTGGCTGCATCAGCTAGTTCATGCTACCCTTTACCAAATCAATAAATTACCTTACCAAATACATGGTATATCTTACTAATAAGGTATCCCTTACCTAATCAATGACACGCTCAATCTTTAAACTAAATTCACAACATTTACCAATACTAGCCAACTCCTCAGAATGTAAATGCAGGGTTGGCCACACCCACTAAATGAATATAAAAATTATGATCAAAAGGACAAATATGTCAATTGGTGCCCATTCAACTCAAATTTTGTAATTATTGAATGATCTACTATTAAATATTATTGTGCTTTAAAAGTGCGAGAAACTTGAATAAGCTTGAATACTTCATAGGGTAGACTTCAGGAAAAAATTAACTAGGGAGAATCTCAGTAAAACTGGGTTGGTTGGCAACTACATTCTATCTATCATATTAACCAATCCATACTTTCGCTTTACCCAATCCATACCCTAGCTTTACCCAATCCACTCTCGCTTTACCCAATCCACTCTCGCTTTATCCAATCCATACTCTCGCTTTACCCAGTCCATACTCTCGCTATACGCAATCCATACTCTCGCTTTACCCAGTCCCTACCCTCGCTTTACCCAGTCCAAACTCTCACTTTACCCAATCCATACTCTCGCTTTACCCAATCCATACTCTCACTTTACCCAATCCATACCATCGCTTTACCAATCCATACTCTCACTTTACAGTTCATACTCTCACTTTACCCAATCCATACCATCGCTTTACCCAGTTCATACTCTCACTTTACCCAGTCCAAACTCTCACTTTACCCAGTCTATACTCTCCCTTTACCCAATCCTAACTCTCGCTTTACCCAATCCATACCATCGCTTTACCCAGTTCATACTCTCTATTTACCCAGTCCATACTCTCGCTTTACAGAGTCCATACTCTCGCTTTACCCAGTCCATACTCTCGCTTTACCCAGTCCATACTCTCGCTTTACCCAGTCCATACTCTCGCTTTGCCCAGTCCATACTCTAGCTTTACCCAATCCATACTCTCGCTTTACAGAGTCCAAACTCTCGCATTACCCAATCCATACTCTCGCTTTACCCAGTCCATACTCTCGCTTTGCCCAGTCCATACTCTCACTTTACCCAATCCATACTCTCGCTTTACCCAGTCCATAATCTCGCTTTACCCAGTCCATACTCTCGCTTTACCCAGTCCATTCTCTCGCTTTACCCAGTCCTTACTCTCGCTTACCCAATCATTACTCTCGTTTACCCAGTCCTTACTCTCGCTTTACCAAGTCCATACTGCGCTTTAACCCAGTCATAACTCCGCTTTTACCCAGTCCATAATCTCGCTTTACCCAGTTCCATACTTCGCTTTACCAATCCATACTCGCGCGTTTTACCCAGTCCATTACTCTCGCTTCACCCATCAATTTACTTCTCGCTTTACCCAGTCCATACTCCCACTTTACCCAGTCCATACTCTCGCTTTACCCAATCCATACTCTCACTTTACCCAATCCATACTCTCGCTTTACAGAGTCCATACTCTCTATACTCTCGCTTTACCCAGTCCATACTCTCGCTTTACCCAGTCCATAATCTCGCTTTACCCAGTCCATAATTGCTGTACACAATCCATATATTATTACCAAGCCATATCTCGCTGTACCAGTCCATACTCTCGCTTACACAGTCATAATCGCGCTTACCCCAAGTCCATTACTTACAGCTTTACCCAGTCCATCTCTCTATTTACCAATCCATAATCTCGCTTTACAAGTCCATACTCTCGCTTTACCAAAGTCCATACTCTCAGACTGTAACAAGTCCATACTCTCGCTGTACCCAGTCCATATCTCGCTTTTACACAGTCCATACTCTCGCTTTACCCATCCATACTCTCGCTTTACAAGTCCATACTCTCGCTTTACCCAGTCCATACTCTCGCTTTACAAGTCCATACTCTCGCTTTACCCAGTCCATACTCTCGCTTTACAAGTCCATACTCTCGCTTTACCCAGTCAATACTCTCACTTTACCCAATCAATACTCTCTCTTTACCCAATCCATACTCTCGCTTTACAAGTCCATACTCTCGCTTTACCCAGTCCATACTCTCCCTATACACAGTCTATACTCTCCCTTTACACAGTCCATACTCTCGCTTTACCCAGTCAATACTCTCGCTTTACCCAACCATTACTCTCGCTGTACCCAATCCATACTCTCACTTTACCCATTCCATACTCTCGCTTTACCCAATCCATACTCTCGCTTTACCCAATCCATACTCTCGCTTTACCCAGTCCATACTCTCGCTTTACCCAGTCCATACTCTCGCTTTACCCAGTCCATACTCTCGCTTTACCCAGTCTATACTCTCACTTTACTCAATCCATACTCTCGCTTTACCCAGTTTATACTCTGGCTTTACCCAATCCATACATACTCTCGCTTGACCAAATCCATACTCTTGTTTTACCAATCATTTACATACCTTAGCTACTGCCACTTCCAATAAGGATATTTCATTGATGAGAATTCTTCACCACTCCTTCTGCCTCTGATGTCATATGCAAAAGTAACAGCTCCAGCAGTTTAGATTTTACGTCATCTCACTCCACTAGTTGTTGCAGCCTATGCAAATAATAGGATAATAGCATAGATTGTGCACCCATACAATTTCCTTATGCTGGCTGCTATTTCAGCACAACTTAGTTATAACATACCGAGGGGGTTAAACCTAGGATCCCCAATCCCCCTTCGAACTTTGGGGAAAATATAGCACAGCTAATGTTTAATTGTATGAATATTACGATTATAAAATCATGCATGAAACATTGATCAATGCGTATATACATTCTCATAGAAGCATGTGCATCACAGTAGAATGTTTAGAAAAAGGGTGTGTCTAAGTAAACACACACAGCACGTGTCTGTTACTCCAAGCAAAACAATTCTCACATGACTGATACAATCAACTTCAAATGTCAGCTCAAAGTTACAATCAACTATTCGTCACACAGTTTTTCAGTCTATTACAAGATTTTATATGTAACAACAGACACCCTCAGCCATGTGGGTTAAAATAGTATAATACTTCACAATAGTATAATACTTCACAATTTTAAATACTGCAACAAGAGAACTTCCCCCCCCCCAAAAAAACAAAACAAAAAAAAAACTCGGATTGGACTTGTTCATTAAAATTTTGAAAAATTTACTAATATTATAGTAACAGGGGTTCATTTAGGGTGGGGGGGCAGGGGAGACACTCGCCCCCTTGAAATATTCTTAAAATATCGTAAGCAAAATGTGTAGTTAAAAAGTGAATATTTAAGGTGAAGGGAAATGCTTAAATCATGCCCATCTCCTTTCTCATCATAATTCTGCACGAAAGTTGTGTCACCCTTTAGATGGCACAAACTCAACTTCGCCCAATCTTAAAGTGATTTCTAAATGAATCCCTGAATATTACGCTTGTGTGTCAAATAACGACAATGACCATGTGTGTATTCATGAATAATCCATCAGCTTAAACAGTCTGGCCAAGCATCATCCTTACTTCAATGGGTAAAGAGTCATCACATTCAGTAAAGAGTGATTAATTGTTACTAAAAAGTGGGTGGAATAGATGAGGGAAGGCAGTGTAGGTTTCAAAAGTTTCGTGGAGCGTAAGTCCACAATCATGATGGTAAGACAGAGATTCAGAAGCAGGATAATTACAGTAGATAAAGGACTCTATGACTCAAGAAGACAGAACTAAAGAAAGGAAATATGGGGGATAAGAAAAGCTTAGATAGTTAAAATGAAGAGAGCAGGAGAGGAAACTAATTAACCATACTTAATAGTAGAGAATGATAACTGAGCAAAATAACTTCAATACGTCAAGCGCCACTGTGTGGTGGGGTACTTGATGCTAGTATATTATAATATACATTATATAATTCCCCTTCAAAAATATTTCCTAATTTAGAATCCACCTAACCTTGCAAGCCACTTTTACTCGACTGCATAGTCAACCACACATGTGATCTTCTTATCTTGTTGTATAAAGTCCTAAACACTCAATAAATTAAAAATTTCTCAAGAATTTCTTAAAAATCAATGTGTACTAAATAATCATACCAACATTGTAATTAAGGCCAAGCGCCTCCTCATAGTGAAGAAACTATCTAAATATGATACTCTAGTAAAGTTGCACAACATTCGAATCCAGCACCTATCACAGTTCAATAGTATCTGAGTGCAGTATGCAGTTAGGCAGTACTCAAAATTACAGCACTCAAACTAATAATAATGCCATGCTAATTACTCAAAGAATCTATATAATAATATGCTCTTGTGTCAGCAACATCGATCAATAGTGTGTATTCATGAATAATTCACGAACTTAAAAAGTATGGTGGTAAAGCATCGTGATACCTTGAATAGGTTGTCCCATTCAGTTGAAAGTGATTAATAGTACACTAAAAAGAGGGTTGAATGGACAAGGAGAAGGCGGCTAGTGAAATCACTGAGTAAAGGCGGCATATGTTTCAAGAAGAAGGGAAAAGTGCGAAAAAGAAGGCAACATTTCAACAAAGCCCAAGTCCACAATCATGATAGAAGGACAGAAATATTCAGAAGCAGGAGAGACAAAGAAATAGAAGGGACTCCATGACTCGAGAAGAAAGGTGAAAGAAAGGAAAGGTTGGGGATAAGAAAAGCTGGATAGTTCAGGAAAAAGAGAGCAGAAGAGGGAAACTGATGTAGAGAATGATAACAATGAACAAAAATAACTTATGCTACTGCATTCTTACTGTGCAATAAGTCAAGCGCCACTATGAGGTGGGGTACTTGCTAGTTGTAAATATTTTTTGTCTTGCAGCCTAAGGGTGGCGGATATGCCCTAACTCCTCCTACCCCTTTCCAAACAAATTTTCTAGATAAAACCCTGACTATAATAAATTTCTGTTATAACAGTAATATTATTATTATTTATTATTAATAATAAAACTGTTGCACTTCTTGATAAGAAGCTACTCAACTTTATTGTAAATGTTGCAGAACTAGAGTGCTCCTAATGTCTATCATCAAATATCTTGTGGCTACATGAAAACTAATCATGAAAGAAATTAGTAATACAACTGGTGGACATCACTCAAGTGATAAAAGCATAAACCACAGCCTACAATTTCTCTGTCCTAAGACTTAGAAAGTCCAAGAACTACAGTTCCAATAGAACATACAAACATCACCAGCTCATACATGTGTCTATTACCATGTGACAGGAGTCCACATCCTTCACCTGTTCAATAAAAACTGATGCATATCACTCATACCCCATCTCCTCCACCTGGACTTTTAATGAAACTAGCCCCCTATCACGTCCCATTCAAAGGTCATATCCTGTCCATTCTCTCCCCTCCCCCACCCTGCAAGCCACACAGCAACAACAGGAAGGTCACAAACATCACCTAAATCAGGTATGCCCTGGGCATCATCATAAAATAGTTTGAACAATCACCTCAACCAAAATGATGGACACTCAACTCAAATGAGACATGTACACCACAACTTGACTTGCTTGATTCCATCTATATTGAGGACTTCGTCAAGAACAAACACTTGCCAGTAAGTCTTGCCTCGCAGGTTGGTTATGAGCCAGCTTGAACTAGGGCAAGACCTTCAACTTGCCAGTCAGTCCAGTAAACCTGAGTGTTTTATTCACATGGTCATAATAACCCGTAGCAGCTAAAAATATTATGTGACACAATCTGGGCAGTGTGTAGAGGAGGCTATAGGGGCAAAGCCACCGTGATTGATATCAGCAGTGGCGTAGGCAGAGGGTGGGGGGTGGGGCTTCAGGCCACCAAAATTGTGGGGCATAATCTAACAAGGCCACTTCTCACATGAACACTTTTAAACCCCCGACCCCAAGAAAACGTGCCCCTTTACTAAACATCTTCCAACACCGCTGATCAGTCGTGTGACTACTACAAATACTAATGGCTAGCACAAGTATTCGACAATAGGCTTCAATTGTATATTCCACAGATTATTTGTAAGGTTACTCTGGAGTATTGACTGCCTTAATGTACAACTTAAACTAAAATAGTTTAAACCTACACGACTAACACTTGCACAACTCATTCAAAGTAGAGTATATTATAGTTATTTCACATTAATCCCACCCCTACACCACCGCCGCATTAATTCACGCAGTATCTAACGCCTGAGCCTACCTAATCAATATGACAGACCACTGTAGCTCGTCAAGCCTCTTCTCCCACAACATTTCTTTCCACATGCGCGCTGCGTGTGCAATGTATCTGAACAAATGACGACCGTTGTTTTGCCTAATTGGGCGGTACCTTTCCGTTGCTATAGTTATAAGAGAAATAAAAACAATAACAAATCCATCACCGTGCGAATGGACAGGTTTTAAAGCGTATAAGGACAGCTAAGACGGTTTTTTCGATAAAAAAGGATTGACCCATCACTAAATTGAGGGGTGTCGGGCCTGCAGGTATCTTCTGACGAGTAAAGCGGCACCATTATTATAAATCACTGCGTTGTTTGTATTATCTATTATCTAGTCCAGTTACAAGATTATGAATTTGTCAAGTCTCAGAGTAGCTATATAGCTATATGGTTCTAGATCCACTGGTATAGCTAAACCATTCTGATGAAAATAGTTTTGTTCATCATGCCATTGAAGTATACAGATTTTGTATATTATCAGCAGTAACAGCAATTTATTTTATTGCATATTATAGTTTAATAGAAGCAATTCATTTTGCAAAATAATGAAGTAGCTATTCCTACTGGAGGTCAGATAGCTATTTGGGGGTGATGTATATGTATAAGTTACTGATATGACATCCAGACTTTATTCCTACCATGGTAAAATTGTATGTGAAAACTGTATAACAGACACTAAATGTTGCACTAAAGTGAAATAAGTTTTCCAGTCAGTTTTCCGTCAGAATGATTTAGCTACCAGTGAATCTAGAACTTTACAGCTACATAGATATTCTGAGACGTGTAACTAGACTAGATAATACAAACAATGCAGTGATTTAATAATGGTATCTATAAGTTACTGATACGACATCCAGACTTTATTCCTACCATTGTAACAATGTATGTGAAACTGTATAACAGACTCTAACGTTGCACTAAGGTCAATTGATAGTTTTCCAGTTACTCAACAGAGAAGATATTTTTTGGGTTATGATTCAATTGTAGGCTTTATTTGATGTGGCTATAGCTATAGTGTCTTTGAAGTATGACATATGTGTATACGTGATCGCTACTTGGATTTATCATAAGTCGTAAGTGTACAATTAGATTATTAGTAGTACAAATAACGACAGCCTGAGCTTCCCAAGTCAGGCAAATTTAAAAAAAAATCCCACTCTATGACTGCTTCTACATTTCCTTGCTGTAGCTAACTGTAACAGCAACACAACAACTTAAGTTGCTTTTCTCTGGTGGCTAAAAGTATTTTCCTTTCAAATTCTGTAATGAATATTTCAGGGTAGAGGGACTAACTGTGCCCAACATTTCTATAACTAGTTAGTTTAGATCTATACTCTGCACACTTCTTCACTTGACTGGCTTTCTTAGCATGTTTTTTTCTTTGAAGATATCAGGGGAAATTTTATCCTATTCTGAAGTCTAAGGATACTGTACATAAAGCTTATGACAAAAGTACAATACTTTTTGATGCTGCTTTCTTATTGATCTTTAGCAGAAATTCTCATTTCAATATCTAGCATTTAACAATGTCTCAAATTTTAAGAAAGATGAATACATCAACTATAATGTATGGAATGATGAATACGCCATGAAATAATTCAGGAATTAAAGGAGTAGGTGAGTGTACAATGTAACGAAGGTGCAATATTCTTTTCTCAGGATACAAAATAATAAAACATGATGAATGTGTAAATTAATAATTCACACAAAACAACAAATATTTTTCTCCAGCATTATGATCAGACATTCTGCTATCCGTCATCAAAGTTAGAAGTGTAGTGTCTAGGAATTTTCCGTAGACTTCATAATGAACAACCTTATCATGCCATCTTCTCCTAGAGAAACTTCACTTGACCTCCTCTAAATCTAAAATAACAAAATAAAAACAACAAACAAACAAACACATAAACAAAAAAGACTGATAATCATGTGTTTACAGTTGTCTGGGTTTCATACACACTGTAGAGTAGATAGAAACCTAACCTCCGCCTCCCCAAGATGGAACCTCCCTTCCTCAGAATTTTTGAAAGTTAATAATTATAGTAATTAGATTACAGTGAGTTGTAACATCATGCTGTGATTGATTAAATGTTGATCAGTATGAATACTCTCATGTAGCAGAGTTTGATACAGAAAAATGGAGGGGGAAACTGAAAAATTTCCCTCTCAAACAGAGTTCTTCCCCCCCTTCCCTCCCCAACTATAGCCGTTCTTCTCCATGTATTCAGTGTTGGACGTAGGAACAGGAATTGGGCAAGGGGAAGGAGGGGTGTCAGTGTTTGAGGGTGGGGCTACACAGATTTAGATGTGTACACATGCTGTAAATTACAAACGGATAAACAAAAAAAAAATCATATCAAATCGACTCATAAATCATATATCTTATTTTCTCTTTCTGGAGTGGGGGGGGGGGAGGGGGGATGGGGAGTTGAGGGAAAAGTGGGGGGAAGACTTGTGCATCAAAGTAAAAATGGTTTAAATTGGTTGTGCTCAAGAACTACACGTGGGCACATTGGAGCATTCATCATGCAGCGTTCAGTATGGGAGAATATTGAATGCTCGTGTGATTCAGAAATTCTTATACTCAGTAATTACTATACCCACTTTCATAACAAAATGTGGACATATATTTAGCATGTGGGTATTCAGGGTTTCATTTAGGGGGAGCCAGGGTGGTGCTCGCCCTCTCCCCTCCCTTGAAGGCGTTTCGTCCCCCCTTGAAATATTTTAAACTTTCGTAAGCAAAAAAGCGAAGTTAAAATGTGAATGATGAAGATTGTAAATGATTAAATCACAAGTCCTCTACTATCTTAATTATGTACAAAAGTTATGACCCCTAAGATAGTGAAAGCTCAGTCTTGCCCCCCCCCCTCCCTAGATTAATTACAAAATGAACCCCTGAGTATTGGGGATTGGAGGGGGAAGTTAAACCAACAAACACATCCATCTCTTTATGGTCATGGTAACCAGTAGAACCATCATGAACAGCAAAAGTCATCTACTAGGCAGCTATAAGGATACTCAGCCCACTATGGTTGGAAACAACCAACCTCTCTGTATTCTAATGTGTTTATATATGAGATTAAACAATTACAATATATATATGAGTTCACTCAATTATGGTGTAGATTGTGTAATAAAGTGCTTTAATTAGAGAAAACACCTATCACATAATTGTTATAGTTCACAGTCACACATATCTTAATGATATTCTGTGAGATATCTACTCCATACTGAACTCCATTAGAGTTAGCTCATTAAACCTTATTACTAATAAGTCCACAACAATTACCAACTCTACAATTAAGCAAGTATGTGTGTGAAGTTAAAACTCCCTGTAAATGCATTTATAAAACCAGATCAAACGAAGTATATATTAGAGATGATATATGGCTTACAATTAGATTGTGCAATAAAGTGTGTGTTTTAGTTCACTGGCATAATGAAGCACCATAAGTGCGAACCTTCAGCGCTGTGGGACGACATCCCAACTAAATTGGTGGGGCCGCCCACATTCCAGGAACTATGAATTGAACATTATATGTTTGTGCTTGTTTTGGATTCAGTTACATGTATTTTCGGTTATGGAACTTAGTTAATTTTTAAAGTCATGTCACCTGTGTGTGTCTACATCTTGTTGTTCATTGTTGTGTTGTCCGGGCTGTGCATATAAGACTTCGTGTTTTGTGTGTGCAGTCAGTCAGTTCTCAGCTGCCATTGTGCCATCTGATCTCGTTAGATTAAACTAGTATAATCCTGAGTCCACCTTTCGAGGGGGGGCTGTCGAGGGGAAGGCATACTGATTCTGGTGGCAGCAGCTTAATTGCTGTCACCATTGTGTGAGCCTGAAGGAGGAACTCATGAGCTTCACTGAGGGAGGCCCACAAGTGCCACTATACACTAGCAAGCTATTTACAAAATCATCTCAGGACCAAATGAATGATTTATTGGCTATTCTAATTAGGTATCAATATAGCTTGAGCAATGAAAACAGTATATGTAAAAGCTGTCTTCATAAGCAAAGAAGCTAAAAGGCCAGAGACATTTACCAGTATCCATTTTCAATGTTAACCTAGAGCTACAAAATGTAACACTGAAGGTTAACAAAATATGTGACCGGTTTTGGGAAAATCGGCCTAAACGCGGCAAACAATTTTTTTCAGTATCCCCGGGTAAAGCCTTACGGGTAGATTTTTTCGAAAATTTTTTTATGGCAGAAATGGATAGACACCAGCTAGCTCTAGCTCATGACGCAGTTGTAGAACTCACACTAGGAGGCTAGAAACACTAGCCGGTTGGACTCGTGCACGGAGAGTTGCTAAGAAATTATTGGCGGGCTTTTCACTAACAGCGGGGAAAAAACTGTAGCTAACTAATTCACTTACTATTTTACATAATTCACGTACTCACGCAATTCTCGCCATCATAGTTTCAAAAGGAGCCCTGCATTAAGCCTTTTAGACTTCTTTCAATCCGCCTGTAACTGGTTTATTCCATAGTGTCCCGGAGACACACAGTAATAGTATACGGACACAAGGCACGCCCCCTGACCTTAGCAACACCTTTACCCGGCGTTTTTTTTTTCGAAATCAGCAATAATAAGTTTAGCAAAAATACTGAAGTGTTGTAGTGCGTAGGGCGAAGACGGCTTGTGCTACAGCTTCCAAATTAGGAGGAAGGCATCTCAAGGCCCCGTGCAGCCTACTGGTAGAATAAACTAGAAAACTTTAGATGCTGCGTTTAGGCCGATTTTCCCAAAACCGGTCACATATATATATATATATATATATATATATATATAATTGGCGAGCGAGCGAAGAGAGTGAGACACTATCAGGGGTAACACAATTGAAAATCGGGGATATTTGTTTGTTTGAAAATATGTGTGGACGTACGTATGTCATTTTGTATTTTGACCCTCGTAACTCCAATTCCAGCACTCGTTAACTTTACAGTACAAAGCCAAACCATGATGGACAGCAAGAAATTATTTGCTCAAGTAATTATGACGTAATGATAGGGGGCAAAACCCACAAAAGCTAGTACTGATGCAGAGCTGACAGCTTCGTGTTTCTCAGCCTGAAATTTCAAAATGGCACCATAAAAGGTCTTAAATGGTTGTTTTGAATTAGCTCATACCTAAATTAACAATTAAGTGTAGTAATTGAGCATGACAGACAAACGGACAGAACACAAGTATTGTAATCCTTTTGCACACACGTGGTGAGGGCTAAGAATGAAAGTTCCATGAGATATAGTAGTAACTCCATACTGAATGTTGTTCATTCATACTCCTTAAAATATTGTACTAGCTGTTCGGGCGAGCTATTGGGGGTGTGGTTGGGGGGGGGACGACGGAAGTTATTTAATAATCAAGTAAGTCACGAGGTTAAATTCTTGTGATAGAGATAAACTCATACAAGATGAACGCCATGATTTGTGATAGCATTGAAGGAGATGTGGGACACTTGTATCATGAGCTCAAAAATGCTTATTAAGCCTCAGCTTGTATGTGCAAGAGAGTTATAGTAGTCGTCTCGTCTGTCACGCTCTGATATTGGAGATTACTAACAATTAACTGTTGATTTAGGTATGAACTTACTCAGAACGAAGATTAGGACCATTCATTGTGCTGTTTGTTTTTTATATTTCGGGCTAATTGTTGAGAAAATGCGAAGCTTTCACCACCGCGTAGGTACCAGCTTTTGTGGGTTACGCCCCCTATAGCATCACGTCACAATCACATGAGCAAATAAAATTACCAAGTTCAAAGAAGTTAAATTTCACGTTGAATATGTATACCGGTGAGTGTTTCTGGCTAGTTTAGCATCTTCTCTTATGAAGACAGTGTTTCTATGTACCATTATCTTGCTCGAGCTATAATATAGCTCAAGCAAGATAATGGTACATAGAAATATTATTGTTGCCTGATTAAAATAACTAATAAATATTGCTCGTTCTTTTGGTCTGAGATTATATTGAAATAGCTTGGTAGCTGTGGGGCCAGAAAATTCAGCGAGTGACTCCACCCAGAGGGCGGAGCCACAGAAGCAGATACCTAACAGAGAAGCAAGCAGGAGCACGCTGAAGAGCCTGAAAGAACTTGTTAATATAATAGAACTCATTAGCAAGTAGTTAGAGAGTTTGTGGGTGGGTGTGTGTGTGTCTAGCAGCACATGTTAATTAAAACTTAACCCAACGTTTCGACTTCTTGCCGAAGTCCTCTTCAGGGGTCAACTGAAGTTGAACTCTCCATGGTGATATATTAAACACAATGTAAGCAGCAAGATTACTGGAGGGTATGCTTACTGTTTAATATAATACTGAACGGTGATTTGCAGGCAGCACAACCAGCATCCTGGAAGCTCTAAACCCATGTCTCTGTTTAACTTGTTGTTGTCAGGTTGTTATGGACTCTTCACTCTATACCATATGAATATTGTGATGCATACACTTTACCTCAATGCTATGTAATTCACCCTCTTATTTCTTTCTTTCTAATCCTATCCATACATCGATCTATATATTCCCAGTTGTGTACATCTTGCCTAATTCATTGCATATAAACCCTTTACCTCACGCATGCGTGAATGGATTGTGAACAGACTATATCATTGTCAGCCACTCCCCTCTCAGTTTCCCACGTGTTCAATAAGTTACAACAAGACTCGAGAGTGTATGGGATTTCCCTAGTGGCAGTGACTTTGGAGGGAGGAAAGTGGCCAGAGCTGAGACACCTGCGCTGCTCTACTCCATTCTACTCCTACCCATGGGTCGAGGCTACTGAACTCAGGTGTCATCTGTATCTGTGGAGTTTCCTTGATCTTTAACTCACGATTCTTACTGGCTCTGTCTACAACTCCTACCTCTTCCCCTTTAAGTCAATCTCCTCACTTCACTAAGACTAACTGCGACTCATAAGACCAGCACAGCCACACAACTTCTCGAGGGGTCCATGTTGTTATCCCAGATTTGGTAATGGTCATCAAAATTTTGAAAATATAACTTGATAGTGTTAAGCTAGCCAAATTTCCCATCGTTGCCACAACATCAATCACGAAACATAACACAAAGTGTAATGTTACGTGTGTGCATAGGCAACAAAAAAGCAGAGGATCAGTGCATGTACTTCATTATGTTACATAAGTAGGAAAATAAGTCAAGAGCACATTAACAGTATGGAAGAAGGGGGAAAAGCCTCATGGAAAATGTGGGCTATATAAAGAGTAAGAAAGAGAGTACTGTTAGCCATTGATACAGCTAAATTTTACTGCACAGGATATACAGTGTAAAGTCAGAGTACAGCTAGATACTATCCTGAGTGGTCATTTTCAATCAAGAAGCACTTTGGCACATATGTACACATGAACATTATCAGATATTATTCTTGCAAAAGAACAGCTACAAACCCTGAATATGTGTCACCTACAATCACTATTTGAATGTCAGACAACTTACAGTCATAAAATTCATATAAGTTTAACCACTCAAGCTACAGTATTATGAAATCATCAAAATAAAACTTGAGCTCTGATTTTATTACATGTATGCCCTTATAAACGCTCACCTACATGATAACATAGGAACCATGATAGTGTACGAGTGTGTATACATGTATGTATGTATGTATGTGTGTGTATGTATATACGTGTGTATGATATGTATGTATGTATGTATGTATAGAGCTGGGCGATATACCGGTATTATCGTTGCACCGCGATAAAAAACTGATATTGCCTTTTTTTCAGAAAACTGTTGGGGTCGTTAAACTAATGCATGAACTTCATGCGCACAACAGATTAAAGGAACAGCCATTTCGCGGTTTGCAAACATGTCCGTAATGTACTAGCAAAGTTTTAAAAGTAGCTAGCAGTGGTTGCGAGTTAAAATTCTGTCTAAAGAAAGCCAACATAGTCTTGCCCCACGGACTAACTTTGTCTGGATAAAATTTACTTTGTTAAATATTATTTATGAAATATCATATATCGCTCTATCGCGATAATGCAGGTAAGTATCATATCGCCTGTGATTATCCAATATTGCCCAGCTCTGTGTATGTAAGTATGTATACATGTATGTATGCATGCATCTATGCATGTATGTATGCATGTATGTATGTAAATATGTATGTATGCATGTACACTCAATCCCCTCTTAACCAGGCACCATGGGACCCGAGGGTGTCTGTATCTCAGAAATGACAGCTACAAGGGAATTTTTCCAAGCATTAAGTACAGTCCTCTTTCACTTGCAACCCTTAGTAGGCTTCTCTACAATTTTATGGAACCAGAAATAACCGGCTTGTGCTGACACAATTGGGTAATGGTGGTCAAATTAGCGAAATTGTGAGGCAAGAATTGATTAATTGAGTGGCTAACTTGTGCCCTACCCTGTAAAGAGGCGTGCCTGTAATAGAGGTATTTGGATAAAATAGGATTGAGCGTACGTATGTATGTAATGTTTTAACAGTGCAGACCTGTGTATGTGTGTATGTAGATACAAACTAGTATAATAAGTGTTTTCATAAGCACTCTGAATAAGTCCACAGTGAGTGCACCTTTGCTATTACAAATATATTATATATAAATTACTATATACACATACACACGCACACAATTTAGCGAGTGAGATATGGAGAAACTTTGGCGGTTGAATCAGAATTCTACAGATCAGAAATATCTCATCAGGAGTGAATTTTAGCTCACTGGCCAAGGTTCGTAAGTACAAATCTTGTTGCTATTAAATACGTATGTAATGCATTAGCACTACATTTTTGAATTAATGCTAGTATGTGTCTCACTATCATCACTCCCTGCTCACTTTCTTTCAACAGTATCTTCGGCAGATTGTACAACATAAAGAGAGAGGGCCGAGTAAATGAATAGGGTACTACTTTCTACATAACACAAATTACACGGCCGGCTGACAAAAATAGCATTTCTCCTCTCAAATTTAATATTGAAAGGACATCATGTCTGCTAAAATTTCACTTCTTATCAGAAGCCTGTATAGACATGTACTATTAAAAACAAATGGGTGCATTAATTTTTGAGTATGTGTGTGTGTTATTTGTTTATCGATATACAGGATTTCAACGAATTGCTCGTAAAGTGACTAGAGCCCAAATTTTTCCATCGCACCCTATATATTTCAGGTTGTCTAACTGTGCATTAAATGAAAATATGTATGAGTTAGTCACTAGAGTATGTATAATATATAATTTACCTTGAATAAAAGGTAAAAAGCCTCTTTTCTTATTAGTGTAGGTTAAAAGTTATTCAGGAGTTCCTCACCTCTTATATTGAAGTCCAAGAGTAGCTATTAGCACACTCTTCACGGAGGAACACCGAGTCTTGTTTTAATGATACTTTTGGACATGTGTTGACCCTGTGGAGTTGGGTTTCACCTCCTACTTCACAACCCTACATACAGAGAGTCACAAGTAAAATTAGCTTAAATACAGTTCATTTAAACTCAAGATCCTTAGATTGGAGTTCGTGCTCTGCATTATTACATTCCATAACACATTCATACATTAGATATTTTGTAGCCAGCCAGGCTACTTCAGTAGTGCATAAGTAGTTGTTCAAAATTTATACCTTCATCAGGGTATATTATCAAGGGTAAAATTTCAAGGTCTAACATTTTCAAAGTTTCAGGGGGCAATCAGTGTTGAATCAGCAATTTCCGTAAAAATATGGATGAATCAGTAAGGTGGGAGGCTCTGTTCTATGGACACTCCACATATGTTAAATTCCCTTCACTAGTGTTCACCTGTCCCAAACTCCGTTCCAGTGATGAACTCCACTCTGAAGTCAAATCTCTTCTCTCTCCCCTCCCCGCGACATGTCGAGACAGAGTGGCACAATTTAGGTAAATTGATAGACCAACCAGAATGACAACAGGGCACCAATTACTGTCAACACTATTTCTCATACAGTAAAGCTTAGTTAAAGAGACATCAACTGTTGAATATATTATTGTATATATTAATTTCAAAAGAAAAATGGCTTATAGTTTTCATTAAAAATTCCTCACTAGCAAGTATAATACAGTTATGGTGCAACAATGAAGACCACAGAAATTTGATTCAGTGGCTAATGGGCTTGCTAGCAAAACAAAAATGAGAGAAGGGTACTAACATACTTGCCCTATGCTACTTGAGGCACTACTGAAGAAATACCAGTCTTTGAATTGACCAATACGGTTGTTCAGTTTTACACCGCTTTAGTCTAGTGCGGACAGCAACAGAGTACACTATAAGCGTACCAGTTGTGTTTTCACTCACCGGGATAAAAATCCATGAACGCCAGTAAGAGCAGACCAGAAGAGGAGATACACAGGCGTATTATCACTCTTGCTGTAGAGAACTTCTGTGGTATTAGCAACCCTTTACCATTTCTGATCTGGTGTTTTAAAATTAAACCCTTTACCAATTTCGAGTTTGAAACCTAGCACTATCGACCTTTTACCTCAGTAATCAGGAGTGTTAGAAGAGGTGGTGGTAAAGGGTATCAACACAATATGCGTGCCGTACACGCGGTGGTGGGCACAGTGAAGATTGAGCTAATTTCTGCCCTGTGTGATTTTACTAGACTGATTTACAGGCTGCGACAGCAAGTAGAGAGCGCGGTGTTGTTCAATTTTATTGAGTAAGTATGAAAACGCTAATTAGTGATATCTAGGTGATTCTTTAAGTGTTATTGGATCTGTGGATGTAGGATTGTAATTTGTACAAGTCATTGATCACCAATACTAGTGTTTGAAGTATTACCGTTGAGTTCATTACCTTGTTTCTTTGTTAATGCAGGAATGAACTAAAGAGGTTGCAGAGATATTGCAGAGATGGAGCCAAAGTTCAGGAACTGTTGTCTGATGCATCATTTTTTTCATTTATTTGTACATGGTCATAATTATTTATTCATATTCTGGTAACAATTGATGAATTTTGAAGGTACAGGATTCGTGTAGAACAGGTTGCACAAAAAGTGCAGTTTAACTTCAGGATTGCTGCAGGAAAGGTGTGTGAAGAATAGTTGCTTTGTGTAGAAAAGGTGCATAAAAAGTGCAGTTTTTGAGTACAGGAAATCTAAAGGAAAGCTGCACATTTTCGCACAGACAGCTACCTAGAATGTACAGGAATAGTTCAGTTTTAATTCAGGAAATATGAAGGAAATGTGATATGATATATGCAGTACAAACCATATGGCATGTAAAGGAAATAGTGCAGTTTATGTCAAGGATATGTTCAGGAAATAGTGAAGGAAAGTACGCCCTATACAGTACCCGGAATGGTTACCACCAGCTCATCTGTCCTGAAGTTGGAAATGTGAAGGACATGTGATCTGTGAGATAGCTATACTTAACCTTTCCTATAGCAGGAAATTCCACTTTTCTTCCAGTGTGATAACAGATCTATTGCTCGTAACATCCAGTAATAATGCACCCATTGTACTATATACATCTATAATATAAATGACTAGATATATGTCTCCAATATTTCCAAGAAGAGGACATCTTCCTGAGCAATAAAGACATACAATTTTTATCATAACATTATATAACACGTACCAAAGTGAAAGTTTGATTCTTGATTACAGAGTGAAACATTAATAGCATATTCAGTGTTGTTTCTTAAAGTAAAAGTGCCTGTAGGTTGACCTAGGGTTTCCACTTCAGCAGTAGATGAAGTTATAGGATGTATATTTACCACTATAAACTTAAGAGATTGAACACCTGTGGTAGTAAAATTGAAGGACGTATCTGTTTGCTCATGTTGTGTAATGATCAATGAAGATGGTAAGAAACTACCTACAAATTTACATACCAAATAAATTGGTTAAATATTTTTTATACAATCATAACATTAAGTTTTTTCTATGTTGAAAATGATAATATACTTTTACTTCAAAATGGCTGGGTTATTTGGTGATCTTCTTCCCCATGTTTAGCTTTTTTCTGGTTTTCTTTCATGTATCAAAATATATTTCTTTAAGTAATGTTACTACAGACAACGTAGTATGTATTTTATTCAAGTACTTGCTGAATTCATAAAGTATAAAATATAACTAGATAATATGAAAGGTAGCTTACACTAATTATGAAGCAAACAGCAAATAGCTATATAATAATACGTCAAGTCTTTTGCTGTGGTAATGTTTGTGGGTGTTTGGTGGGTTGTGATAAACAAAAAAATACTTGGCAGAAATGATATAATTAGTTATTAATAGATGTGCACCTACTGATAATTAAACAAAATAGTTAATGATGTAGTGGATAGATAACTAAACTAATTAGTTAGTAGTATAGCTGCACTAATGGACAGTTGTACACAAACTTTTGGAACATTCTGTACATGTACTCATCCATGACATGATGTCATCAAAAATATCTGGTGTGGGGGCAAATAAAAACTCTTTTGTTACTTAATGTTGTTGTACTGTTGACATGTTATTATTTTGTTCTAATTACGAATCATAACGCTTGTTTAAAGTTGAGAGTTGAGAATTTTGATCATCAGAAGCAATTAGTAATGCTGCACACAATTACTACACCAACTTGAACACCACTAAGAAGATCGCCCTTCTACAAGTTATTTGCTGTACAGTAATCTGCTCTATTTTTTATTTCACTGAAAGTAATCACTAAAAATTAAAATAAACACTATTACTAAGATGAGAAGTATGGTATAATCACCTGAATTATATGTGTAGAGCATATAACTGTCAAGTAAACTCTCCATTTCTCCATTACATTCTATCATATAATATCTTAAACTCGTAACATTTGTAATAGTCAGAACTGAAGAAAGAAATGTGGAGTTCCTAAAGATTAGTTGAGCTGATATACTAGATGATCCTATTCTCTTAGTATAATTAGCTGTACCAATCAATCTACTATAACTATAAGTGAATAAACTTGTTGTTGATGAGCTCTGTGTGACATCCCATTGTAGAATATAATTTTGATCATCAATACATTCATAAAGCACCTCATTCTGGAGGCAAATTGTATTGAAATTAATAACTTGAAGAAGTTTAACTATAACACCAATAGCAGTAGTGAGACTAAATTACTAGCTAAACAGCCCCCACAATGACATACCTGTAGAGGATAAAGGTAAAATTATAATTAACAATTATAGCTTCAAAACTACCAAAACCTATTATAGACTACGTTTGCTTCATATACGGCTAACAATGCGTTTTACAATGATAATGGCGCTGTTGAATACTGTATCCATGGACAAAATTAACCAGCCAATGGAATAGAACGGAAGACACTCTCTCCTTATCGATTACCTTACTAAAAATCGGTGTAAACCTGCTAGTATCAAATAAGAGAAGAATTATAACTATTTGATATTAACTTGACTTCTTTCTTCCCTGATATCCATCCTTTTTAACAGTTATTATATTGTTGTAAATTTTTTTATTCAGCTAACTACATGACTATATTTTACCCAACTGGCTAGGATTTATTATTCTAGAATTAGTGCACCACAAAAACATTTTACTTGCTAGCACCTTCTGTTGGACCACAATTAGTGGTTGTTGTAAAACTGTGTTATTATTTATGGGAAATTTAACAATTGACTATGACAAAGATATATTTATTACAATTACACTGTTATATGTACTCTGTAATATTCAACATCAAAATTCAAAATAATTTTTAATATAAAGTTATTATGATCATTGACACTTACGAATGTTAACAAATAGCACTGTTAATTTATAGCTTAAAAATTCTTCTGTTGGATTGTTTAAAAGGTTTTGTCATAATAGAGCAAGATAATTATGTCCTCCAAACTTATCTCTTTAAAAATTTTTTAACTCTTGTCATACCACCTATTTTCAAATCCTCAAAGGATAAGATTAAAAAAGAACAGAATGCATTGACTATTCTAAAACTTGTATTAGAAGACATTATGATGCCACAGATGAGAGGAATGTTTGAAATAGTAAGGTTAAATATAACTTTAAGCATATAAAATGATAGGTGTTGAGAGTGTAAGAGATATATAAGCGCAATTGAAACATGTACTGAAAAAATTCAATAATCATTATCAATACCTACTTAGCAAGTTATTATAATGTTTGTTATTGAAACGTCCTGTGTTCATTTCGCGTTAGGAGAAACTTGAACTTTGAGTCCTGAATCAATCTTCTTAAACAGGAACATTCTGCTGCTGAACCATATTTTCTTTTCTTCTATCAGACAAAACAATTAAACAATACATTCCAAAATTCCAAAACAAAGTTATAATATATCCACAAAATTTCTTTCTTCTATGGTGAATGAAAGATCAATTTTTTTTAAATAATTGCTAGTGCAAGTATATCACCTCACTATTCTTTAATTGTGACACTCACTTCAAGGTTATACATTACCTTTATTAGCTTACAAATCTGATCACCTGAAGATGATTGTGGTGGTACTGACCTCCACATTCACAAACACACACTCTTTTACTTACGCGCACATTACAAGTCACCCGAACTCAAGTCACCCGTACTCAAGTCATTTATTCGTCATCACGCACAATTACATCATTTCATTTCTATGTCCCGCGACCATCTGTGCGCATGCTCGTGGGTTCCCTATAATATTATATTGGCCTGCGGGTCGGGTATGCGTGACCTTTCAGTTGTGTCTCATGCTCTAAAGTTTCATAGCTTAACCCTTGCCATACTTCCGAATTGAGCCTTGGGGTTGGGAGAGGTTTGAAAGCCTCTAGTGGCGTAACTCTGGTGGCGGCTCCTACTCGTCCGGCCGACCTGTCACGCCACAATGATATTCTTCTTTCTAATTACACTGCCTGAAAAGTGTCCATTGACAGCCAAAACAAAATCATAAAGTAGTGTATAATGTGTTGATAACTAGTTTCAGGGGTGATCAGCTTCTTTAGCTTTGCTACTTCTAAACACACAATCCACATTATTTAGACAATGTTGTTTCTGGACAAGTATTTTACTTAAATTGTGTTGTAAAGTTAACCTTAATATTATTATTTAGCTATCATTTAATACCAGTAACTCTAGTTGTAAAATTGTGTATCTGTTTTACATTTAACAAAACAACTCTATTTTTAAAACTAATGTCTAATGATAATCTAATAATTAATAGGACAAATTTCATTATTTAAGTCTACAATAATTAAAGACAAAGAATACAAGTTCATATTATATTATTGTTTTATCATTCTAAACATATCTGTTTAATACTTTATTTAAATTTGCTTATGAGTTCTATTCAATGTTATGACAAATAGACCAAAAAGTTTACTAAAATTGCTTGTGTACATCTTGATAAGCAACATTGGGAGAAACTTGAATTTTCAGTTCTGTTGTAACATCTTCATAAACAGGAACATTTAAGCTCTGTGATTGATTTCTTTCATAACAACACGTTTTCTTCTTACTTTTCAAAAACATTCCAAAACATGTTCCAACAATGCCAATAAAAATACCAAATACACAAGACACAGTTCCAATGACTACTGCAACTGGGTAGGTTATGCCAGTCATTAGGAAGACTGTTGTAACATTTTCTGATCTACCAACATCATCATGATTAATTGCATTTTTCTCTGTAACTTAATTGTAAAAAAAATAATACCACAAAGATAGAACACATACTATGACAAATACATAGAAGTATTCATATATAATACACAATGCAAACAGATCAAGTTTATCATAATGTCAATGCACATAAAGACATCCGTTATTTTATCAATGTGCTCAATTAATATTACATATTTTTGTTTATTAAAAATAAATGAATTTGTGCAATACTATAATATGATTGTGTTACTATTTAATTCAGTAATTGTAAAGAACTGATCTGGCTATATATAAAAGCAATTGTTCAGCAGTGTATTATACTTAACTACATAAATTCTATTATACACTCAAATAACAACTGGCACGTATTATTTTTTATTACTGACCTGTTCTATCATCAATCACAATTGTACTATCAAATAAGAAATGCAAAGCACTCCAATCCCATTCTCCATTGTTATTACAATTCATGATTACAGATCTGTTGCTGGAAACATCAACTAGTACAGCACAAGTAATACCAGATACATATACTCTATAACTTTGTACAAATATGCTCTCAATATCTCCAAGGAGAGGACATCTTCCTACAATTTAGAGCCATTAATATTTTCTATAATATAAAGTATTTACAACACATACCAAAGTAGAAATTGGATGCTTCATTACAGAGTGACATATTAATAGAGTATTCGGTGTTGTTTTGCAGTGAAAAATAAGCTGAAGGTTCTCTGAGAGTTTGCCATTCAGGAGTTGATGATGTCACTGTATAAATATTGACCATAATATACTGGTGACCCAGACCCCCAGTGATACTAGAATTCCAGTCAATTGTAAAGTTCAAATTATTGTCTATTCGCCCATTTTGTAGAAGGACCAAAGTTGGTAAGAAATTATCTACAATATATACATGAAAAAATTATGGCAAAGGGTGGGATTATAATTCACAACTAATTATTACCAAGTGATTTCTATCTCTATCTGAATTAATTCATGGCAGTAATGTAATATCAACAAATCTAGCATAATTAATTGATTAATTTTGAATAATTTGTATTAATTGATTTCATAAATTAATTCTTATCCCTATCCGTTCAAGATAACATCCGTTGCCTTTTTTTCTATGTTTTTTTAGAGAAGTATGCGCTAAATATTATGCGCTAAATATTATATATATATATAGAGAGAGTTTGAGCCTATTTCCCAAGACACTAAGCCAGTTTATTGAAACGTTACATAATAGCACTACCTTTGTCAACCTACATTGTCAATCTTGTTTTCTTTTCCTTTTTAAGGTTTGTTGCATGTAACTACCAATATTTTATGATAAGTGTAACCATAGGGATATTTAGCAGATAATACTTATTGGGGAATGCATGCATTCCTTTTTGTTCTACATAATGATCTCCATCAGCCCCACCCCTTGCTATCTCGGTGAGGATACAGCAGGTATAACACTTTGAACACATAATAAAGCTAATTTCTATAACTGGAGGACACAGTTATGTAAGATATTAAATGCTATAATAGCTTAAGCTGCAGTGCAGTATAAAGCTACAAGTAGATCTTAGTAGTTAAATTTACTTGCAATGAAAAGTGAGTGTGGGTAAAAAAAATTAACATGGCATCAGTTGATAACCATAACAAAATCTGTAAACTTTCTTGGTAATTAGAGTTAACAAAAAATTTACAAGGCTGTAGCTGGACTGTCCCAAATCAGGAACTTTCTATATCTGTACCATGTAAATTAGCATTAAGAGGAGTGTGTGTGGGGGGGGAGGGGGGGTGGGGGGGGGGGTTTGATCACCCCCTCCCCTTTGTGTCTGATCTCTTATGTTTAGTGTAAGTGACTGTACTGCTTGTTTTAGTTGTTTTAATTAAACTGAATTTGATTTTACCATTTTTTAATGATGCTAGCTCAAAAATGAATACAATTGAACAAATTGAACTAAATTTAAGTGACAATGATTTGTTGAAATAACAAGTCACTTAATTATATGTTGAATGATACTACTATTATTGTATATACTAAGCTCATTAAAGTAGAACATGAACAGAAATAATATCTATCTGTGTTATAGAAGAACCAAAATAATAGTTATCATGAATGTGCACAACATTGATTATCCATGAAATTTTTGACAAACAGTGAACCTAGATATTTTGTGGTTCATTTAAAATATAAACCCACCTGAATTCTCTGAGTACAGTATGCTGTCAGCTAAATACTCCATTTCTCCATTGCATATTATAGAAGACTCTCTTAAACTTGTCACATTTGTAATGGTTAGGACTGAAGAAATAAATGTGGAGTTTATAAAAATTAGTTGCACTGAAATAGAAGTTGATCCTATTACCCTAGTATAGTTTGCAGTACTATGTCTACCATAACTGTAAGTGAATAATGAGCTGGTGGATGATGAGCTCTGTCTGACTTCCCATGTGAGAAATCCATATTGATCCTCAATGCATTCATAAAGTACTTCATTCTGGAGGCAAATTGTATTGAAATTCAAAACCTGTAGAATTGTAACTAAACCAACAAATGATGATATAAATTATAAGGAGATACCTGGGAGAATGAATCTAATAAGTACCTGAAGAAGACAAACTTATTAGCAATATAACTTGTAAGCCATTAAACTCCATTACTACTTGAACTCTGCGTTTGAATGTCACTGATGGGCTATTTTAAGCACCTACTGAACATTATGATGCGCTCAGGTGTTGAAAACATCGCACCAAAATTAGCCTACTTCCTGTACCTTAATTAAAAGTGGTACTGCTTAGGGCTTTCCAGAAGCGTGGTATAATTCTCTATTATCTAATAGAGAACACTTGTGAGTGTTTAATCACAATCCGATTGCTTCATTTTCAAAATTAATGATTGGACTTATACAACAATTCTTTGTTCATTTTATTTAGCTTTTAATTCACTAGCTGCAGGGGCTGAGACTAGTGCATGTTGGGCGCAGAATCGACAAGAAAATCGGCCAAATAATTTGGGCTGCTTTATTGCTAAATGTGGAGCCGTTTATCTACGGCTAGAAAATAGTTAATAAATTCAGCTTAAAATAAAACAAATTGAATTCCTTGTAATTTATTAAATAAAAAAAGTATGAGGTTCCGTCACAAAAATTTGGTCCCCGAAGAGAATCTGATCTGCCTCAAGCAGCCTGTATACGCGGTCCGTCCCTGCCACCAACAGTCCCCACGCTTGGCGAGTGAGATGGACGAAAAAACAACAGACTCATCTTTGACCTTCAAGAGAGCCTGTCGTTGCATGTCTACTGGCCAATACCTTCCAAATACTACTAAACAAACAGAACTATCAGCAGAAGAGAGACTGTAAACTTTGTGTGAAAGGAGGTCCTGGTAGTTGTTGTTTCAGTGACAAGTCCTTGCATCATTCAAGAATATCTTTTTCCAATTTTTTTTTATCTAGAATAGGGAAACTTAATCCTATGACTCTTTGAGCACTACTTTCATATATATGAGATTTTTTTACATTGTCATAAATTGCTGAGTGTCTATAGTTAGCTGGGTGCTGGAATTCTTCTGTGTGCAAGCCACACCTCATATTATATATATATAGTTTATTTTCATTTTTTGTGTACTCTTGTCATTTTTTTGTATGGAATTTTTTTATACTCTCTTCACTTTAATTTGTATTATTAATTAAATTTGAAACATACTATATGTATGTGTAATAAGGAATAGCAGGAGTGATTAATTAGTTACAATGCCAAGATTGTAGCTAATTGTTTTTTAACTCCACGTTTAAGAATTTTGGGACCTTTTACTATTCTAGACTTTTTAAACAATAGTGTTTCCCTTTGGAAGTTGCTAAAGTAAACAATAAACTGAAGCAGCAAAGGTTACACTACGATGCGAGGTCGGTATGGGATTTACATGACTGTAAATCCCATAACAACCCAAACTTGAAGTGGTGCAACTGACTTGTACAATAACTCTCTAGGTTATAGGATATGCACAAACAAATTTTGATTGGACTGTTTACTTATTAACCTATTGAGGTGAGTGTGAAATATATACCAAGAATTGAGCAATCTGATCGGACAGTTAGAACGTATCATGGTAAAATAATGTGTATGAGGACAACTTTGTGTAATACTATAATATATTAGAACCTGTTGCTATATTGTTACTAGGTGTACTAACTTGGTAAGTGTGCACTATTTTTTGCCTTTAGGTATATGAACTGTGCATACTAACAACCCTTGGGGTATTGCTATTTTTGAGTTTTAGTTTAATAGAATAGGCTGGATAAAGCAGGGAGCAGGTTATGTGAGGGTCTACTACTCTCTCATATCCACCTATATGGGACCAGCCCTATCATATAACTCTCCTGTGGCTCTGGTACCACAGAAATTTACCATAGCTAGCTGCTTTACTGCTTACTGCAGAGCAGCCCAGGTAGAGTTAGATCTGGAGATAACAGCTGGCAGCTACAATGCTAAAGTAAACTTGCTAAAGTAAACTTTCTGGGGTGCTTCAATTGAATTTTAATTGAATTTTAATTTTGGGCAGGAAACACTCGCTTGACACCGAAAATGCTGATAAACAAAGTTGTTAGTAGAAACTGGGCAGGCCTCTGGGTAAACGGGATCTAAAATAGTTAGAGCATGCGCTTAGGTACTGGTGCATTTAGTGCACTGAAGCCCAAGGGCCGTAGGCCCGAGGGCTTATGCTCTAACTATTACATATTACACAAAGTTGTCCTCATATACAATGAGTGCTTATTATTTTGCTAATTTTAATTAAAAATTATAATTTTTGAGGAGGTTGCATATGATGAGGTGCTTGGAGTTCAAATTTATGTTAGATCTGGCCCATGGTTAGCGGTCTAACCTACTAAAATATTTCTCACCTCCACCACTATAACCTAGCTCATAAAATACCATTCACCTGATCATAGTGAGTAGTAGTTAACATTGAATGATACATTAATAATGTCCATTACATGCTTGCCATATAAAGTATGCAATGAATATAGTTTTTGTGTAAGTGAATACATTTTATTACCCACCTCCTACAGGTGAGTAAGTTAACTGTCGGGAAAAAAAAATTGTTTTTATGCCTTTCCTATATGGCCTAGAGCCAGGTACAAGTTGGTTGCACCACTCCATGTGGTTGGTAGGGATTTACACTATCCTCAGGTCTTCTGCCCTCTTGTTTGCGTAAATCCCCTAGTGACCTTTATAATCTTGGTGATACAGGAGACAGTCACAAGTCTGTTAGCTTATACACGGATTGCCACAGACACAAGTGTAACTATAGCCAACGAGGCGGGTGATATTCTGTGGCATCCAATGAATAACACATTTAATTTTATTATGTATTGCTCATGTATGAATACTATAGTAACGAGTTTCTTGTGAGGTAATCCCTTGTATAACCTGGGAGGACATAATAAACCCAACATGGTAACTATGTACACTGGTGATATGGGAAAACACTACCTCCAGCTACATCCTGTGTACTTAATGCACGTCCTATGTGGCAATAGGTATTAGGCCCTGCTCAGTACATAATATAAAACTATAATACTAATAGCTGTTTTCATTGGTTTAAAAAGCCAATTATGTATCATTTAAACTGAACGGGAAGTTTGACTCATGTTCTCCTGAGGATGAATTCAGCAATTGGCTGTTTAGACTGAGAGAAACTGCTGTCGTTATTAATATTATTTCAACTGAGAATGATAAAGTGTAATATGCACTTAGTGATGTAAGGATTAGGAGCAAAAATACTTAAAAACTTAGTGTTTAGTAAGATTGAAAGTAAAGTAGTAGATTGGGCAAAGATGTGCAGAGCTTTCCACCCTTTTGTTCTATGGGAGTACATTGGTGTAAATTTCATGTTGCTGAATGTAATAGACAAAATAATATTTTATGCAAATAGCAGGTAGTTTATGAGTACAGGGGTCATGATCTAAATAGAAGCAGTTAGATATGCATGCACAATATGTTGTAACTTATGGTATAATAAAACACAAGATAGCAGAATCTCTTGGGATGAGCATTAATATCTACTGATTTAAGTCTTATTATCTCCCAATATTTCTTTTTGGTAATTGTATATTTAAGTAACCTTTTAGATAGAAGTACCAGCAATTGTATTTAATAAAACTTACTATTCCCATGTTCAATTGGGTTGTTTTTTTTTATACTGAAATAACTTATTAAAACAACATTCAATATTGTGGAAGAATTACTTGTTGTAGTAATCACACATCAATAGATGTTTAAATGTCATTTTTATGTTACTTTTGCGCAAACCCTTGAAGGCATAATTGTTCACACAAATTACTTTAGGTAATAGAAATAATTGAAAATCTATTACTAATTTGGCATCAGAAGTAGTGGTAAATCTAACAATAATCACTTATTTATAAGAATTTAGCATCACCTGGCTCATTGAAAAACTAGGTTTCAATGGAGATTAGAAGGCAATATTGCATCATTATAATTATAATGATGCAATTATAATTAATTGCCTTCTCATAAGATGATGTTGTTTCTGCTTCATATATTAATAGGCTTCAGTTGTTGATGATACTTTTGGGAAACTGAGAGTTTTCATATCTTGATAAACCCTCCAGATAGTTTTATTTTCATAGATTCATCATACATTAACACTGTAGGTTTATGTGCTAACATTCACTTTAACAACTCTAACAACTAGATTATGCTAGCACTTTTTCTGGAATAATAGACATTTAATACCATAGGTAAATAATTCTAGAATAATAAGGGTTTTAGGAAAATAATAAAGATAATCAGTCCATATAATCCTTAATTATAAAGAAAATCAATAGTGCTTTTTTTTTCTCTCTCTTTTTCTTTTACAAATAAGATCACAAACATGTGTGGAAATGTGGTTATAAGGTAGATCTTCATTGCTTGATTAAAGCAGTTTTTTTTCATTCATTTAACATTTTTACGCGATGTTCAATATTTTCACTGAAAGCTTAGCTAGCTCTATACAATCCTTCATATTAAGTAATTCAGTAGGAGACTGATAGCTTTACTCATTAAATTCATAAAGTACCAACTCAATACAGCTATCTATACTGCAATCATGACATTTCACTTATTTCATGAGAAAAAATGAAAGTACAAAGACGTTTATGCCAACGATGAAAGTAGTTTTGTGTAATTGTCAAATTCAACCATGAATAAAACTAATAAGCGAAAACCACTAAATTCTGTCCACAATTAATAAATGCTGGACTAATTGCTCTGCTTTGTTATACTACAAACTTGGTCTACCAAGTAGTAGTAGAACAAATTCCCACTCAGCATATCAATAAGCTGAGATGTTTTATTTTGGACATGAATAAAATTATTAATCCTCAGTGCGATCAATTCATAAATAATTTGTTAGTTAGCTATTTATCTCATATCTACTGTACTATGATAATTATAGTGTTTGATCTATTGAGTACAGCAAACATGTTTATCAAAATGACTTTCTTTAACTTTTTGCTATCCTATGAAGAACTTAATGCGCAACAATCAGTGCTACACCTAGCTATTTAACAAGTTATTTCCCACATTAAAAGAATAATTTATACCTAATCAGATATCAACATGTCAATAATTCCTGCAATGGAAAATGGAGATGTAAATAATGTCTTCATGACATAAGTTAACCAAGAAATGGATACCCACTAGAGTTTAAATCCCAAACCCTCAACTTCCAGCAACCAGTAAACTACTAGCATGAAGTAAAACTACTAGCATGAAGTAAAACTACTAGCAAGAAGTAAAACTACTAGCAAGAAGTAAAACTACTAGCAAGAAGTAAAACTACTAGCATGAAGTAAAACTACTACTGGCAGCAAGAAAGTATTTGCATTAGTAATTTCTTAGACTATGTTATTAGAAAGAATTTACTGTATTATTTAGAGATAGTGAATTGCTTTGCTGATTATTCATGTACTATTACATTATAATAACACTAAAAATATTTTTCTACAACTTATTTTTTCCTGTGTGCCAATATTAAAGAAAAACTCTTAAATTAGCATGTTCCCAAAAACTTCAATTAGCTACAAACAATAATATTTAATGTCTATCTTTGTAAACATAGAAACAGAAACATCATTGCTACGATATAAATCGACTTTATAGTTCTATCTAATTTTGTGTCAATATACCAAAAAAAAGACAACTTGTCTATGATCATTAAAGATGTAAACTACAATTGCGTGTGTACTTCTTGATAAGCAACGTTGGGAGAAACTTGTATATTCAGTTCTGTGGTAACATCTTCATAAACAGGAACATCTGGGCTCTGCAATTGATTTCTTTTATAACAACACTTTTGCTTCTTTTTTATCAATAAATTTGCAAGTTGATTCCCAACAATACCAATAAATACACCAAATATAACAGACACAGTTCCAATGACTACCACAACTGGGTAAGTAATGCCAGTCGTTTGATTGCTGGATGTAACAATTTCTGATCTTGCAACATCATGATGACTAATTGTACTTGTTTCTGTGAATGAAAGTAATATATAAGATTAGATTTAAATATTTTAAATCAATAAGACACAAGAATCGAAAATATAATAAATCCAATGAAAGTACTCATTTTTATCTGACATCACCAGTATAACCAGTTCAACATTACCTAAATTTATTTGTCACTACGCAGCAAACGATGACCATTACATAAATTCAATCTACTTCATAATTACTACATGCATTTATTATACAGTTAAATGAGGACAGTGCAGTGGTAGAATAATTAATACAGTAGAATATCAGGGGCCTTGTTTTTTGTTGTTGTAATTGTTGCTGTTTTGCATGTTTATTTTTTTTTCGGGGGTGGGAGGTGATAAGCTTAGAATTACATGTATCAGAATAATAGATGAAACAGCATTACTTATTTCTAAACATTATTTTAAAAAAATCTGTTCTGATTACTGCATATACTATAAGATCTTTGCTAAGGCTCATAATTTTCTTAGGCTTTAAAGGTTCTAGCAATTCTTAATTAAGCAGCTGTTCAGTTGTTATGTACTTTACAGTAACAATAAAAGCTGCACAGGTAGAAGGAAATGTCACATCTTGGAGGACTACAATGAGGAAAGTTATACTGTATTGTATAAAAGAAAAGTATTTTATTTCAACAGACAATTTTATGCTATATAACTCCAATTAGAGTAAAGTGACTGTAGCATTCTTATTATAAGTTTTAACATAAAAACGATATGTTAATATTGTCATTGTTTTTGGTTACTGACCTGAGTTATTATTAATAACAATTGTATTATCATCAATAACAATTGTATTATTAAATGTGGAATTAATAATACTCCAATCCCATTGTCCACTGCTATTACAATACATGATAACAGATCTGTTGCTCGTAGCATCCATTAGTAATGCACCCATTGTACCAGATACATCTATAATATAACTGACTAGAGATATATCTCCAATATTTGCAAGAAAAGGACATCTTCCTGAGCATTAAAGACATATAATTTTTATTATAACATTTTATATCACGTACCAAAGTGAAAGCTTGATGCTTGATTACAGAGTGAAACATTAATAGCATATTCAGTGTTGTTTCTTAAAGTAAAAGTGCCTGAAGGTTCACCAAGGGTTTCCACTTCAACTGTAGATGAAGTTACAGGATGTATATTTACCACTATAAACTGAAGATATTGATCACCTGTAGTACTGAAATTCCAATGAAAAGTAAAATTGAAGGACATATCTATTTGCCTATGTTGTGTAATGACCAATGAAGATGGTAAAAATCCACCTACAAATTTACATACCAAATAAATTGGATACAAATTTTTAATATAACAATCTTAAAAAACAATTGTTCTCTTTGCCATATTTACTTCAAAAATACTGTATCAAAACTCTAGCCTAATTAACTGATAAAATGAATTTGTGTAGCATTCAATTTATGATTAGTTAATATTGCTTTCACCATGAAGGCTTTGTTAATTTTTCACTGGTTTTGTTTAATGTATCAAAATGTATTTCCTTTAAATAGACACAGGCTATTAGTCATTCAAAGACTTTAATCCATGAAGTAAAAAATAATAATGTGTGTTAAAGATAGCAATTAATTCTATATGAAGGAGGAAAAAAAAAAATCGCTATATGTCAAGTTGATTGTTGTTGTTTACTGCTTTGAATATAGTGACGGGTTCAATAAACAATAAATGCATTGACAGCAATAAATTAAGTCGTGATAGAAGTGCACTAATGGTCAGGTAATTAAACAAATTATTGACATAAAAGGACCAATGGATAAATAAGTAAACAAATTAGTTAGTGATACAGGTGCTTTAATTGATAGATAAATAAACTAAATAGTAGTAGTAGCTAGTATACGTGCACTAATGGCTTGTTATACACAAACTTCTGGAACATTCTGTACATGTACTCATGCCATGACATAATATCATTTGTCAAAAATATGAGTTTTGGACAAATATAAACCCTCTTTACTTCAATATTATTGAACTTTTCAACATTATTTTGTTCCCATTATAAATTATAACACCTGTTTTAAGCTAAGAGTTGAGCATTGTTTGATCATCAGAAGCAATTCAAATTTGATATTAATACTATTAAGGTAACAATAAGTATGTATAATATTGTACCTGAAACACCTGTGTAGAGCGAATAACTGTCAAGTAAACTCTCAACTTCTCCATTACATTCTATCATATAATCTCTTAAACTTGTAACATTTGTAATAGTCAGAATTGAAGAAAGAATTGTGGAGTTCCTAAAGATTAGTTGTGCTGATATACTAGATGATCCTATTCTCTTAGTATAATTAGCTGTACCACGAATCTACTATAACTATAAGTGAATAAACTTGTTGTTGATGAGCTCTGTGTGACATCCCATTGTAGAATACCATCTTGATCATCATAAATACATTCATAAAGTACCTCATTCTGGAGGCAAATGGTATTGAAATTAATAACTTGAAGAAGTTTAACTATACCACAAATAACATGACGTTTAAAGCAATTATAGTGAGACTAAATTACTAGATAAACGACTCTCATAATGACTTACCTGAAGAAGATAAAGGTAAAATCGTAATTAACAATATCACTTTAATACTACCAAAACCCATTATGAGCTACTTTTGTTACTTGTACAACCACTAACAATGCGTTTTACAATGATATCCGTGCCTCTGAATACCGTTTCCACGAACAAAATTAGTCAGCCAATGGAATAGAACGGAAGACACTCTCTCCTCGTAGTAGTCCGGCGTAGCTAGACCCCTTACCGAACCTCCTACGCTGGGAATGAGTCTGGCTGGGAATGAGTCTGGGGTCATGACCATACCAAATTTGTGGGGGGGGGGGGGGGGGGGGGGGGAAGAGGTCAATTTCTGTCAGCAAAATTACCGGGAGTAGCCTTCCTCAACAACAAATAGCAATTCTTGCGTTGAAAGGGTGGCTGACACCCACAGGAATTGCTATTTGTTGTTGAGGTACTCAAGTTACATTGCTATTATTTGAGTCAGTTTTTTTTTTCAGCTAGCTACATGACCATATTTTTCTTATTGTTGAACAACAATTAGTAGTTATTGTAAGACTATATTATTTAGGGGATATTTAACATTTGACTGTGGCAACAACGCAATTTAGTACAATTACACAGTTGTATGTACTATGCTATAATCAACTTCAAAATAATTTTTGATAGTAAAGGTTTATGATGATGGGTACAGGGATTATGCTCGAAATTTTTAGAATTATACTTTTATTCTAATAATTGTGTTATTATTCCAAAAGAATAGTATATTATTCCATAAATTTTCTTATTATTCTCTTATTTTTCCAGCTGGTAACCCTTGCTATAGGGATAAATAATACTAGTAAATTACTGCTATTACTCATACAAATTGTTGTCACAATTGGAGATCAAGATATTTTGTCCCTTAATTTTTTAAATTAATAATATTGTCATTCCAAATATCTACAATTACTTCAAAGGTGTTATTTTTAACACATGAAAAAGAACATAATACACTGGCTGTTCTAATACTTATTTCTGATGGCTAGACCCTGCCAGATTATGCTAGCAATTTTTCTGGAATGATAGACTTGTAATAGCATAGTGGGAATAATTCTAGAATAATAAGAGTATTTAGGAGAACAATAAAGGGAAAATGAGAATAATTAGTTCATATAATCCTTAATTATAAAAGAAAATCAATAGTGCTTTTTTTTCTCTCTCTTTCTTCTACAACAAAGGACATAAACTTGGTTAGAAATGTTATTATGAGGAAGATCTTCATAACTTGATTAAAGTAGCTGGGTTAGTGCTGGCCACTCTATTATTGTATTTCCAAAATGAAAAATGAAATTTTAAAATACTGGGAGAACTGTCAATCAGGCTCAGAGTCAGCAAGTCATATCAAGAATTATGCTAAATGGATTCTCTTCTTGAGCAACTCAACAATCATACTGCATTAGAATTGACAAAAAAATGAATATTATTATCAGCTGACCTACAAATGTGAAGGGAAGAAAATGTGGATCCACTGCTGAGCATATTAAAATAATTTAATGCCATAATCCACATTTCACCCAAATGTTTGGTATAAATTTCTCACAATTGAACTTTTATCAGCTGCAGCGAGCATGTTTTTACGGATAAAAAAAGTTAAAATTACATGTATCAATAATTCAGTCATTCTTGGCTGAAATAATTATATTAATAGCAAACTTTTTCGTTCTAACATCAGGTTAAGCTTTAATTAACATAATATTACTTATAAGTTAGTCTTTAGCTATAGCTATGCAATTTAGGGGAAGTTTGCATGCATAATTTCATTTTCACTGCCTGAAAAGAGTTCACTGACAACCCTAACAAAATCTGTGAACTGTGCTGGTAATTGTTGTTCACAAAAATGGACAATAATGTAGTGGTTAATAAGCTAGTTTCAAAACATTATCACTAATGTACTGGTTGTCTTCGGACTCTTTTCAGGTAGTGTTAGCTAGGTGATAGAGTGTTAATATGACACACATTTCAGTGTCAATAATCTTGATCATACACTTTTCAGTTAACTCAGTCACTCATTTTTATCTATTATACCATAGAGTTGATTTAATTGAAGGTTTGAGTTTCTTGGTTCACATTTATGTTCTAATTGGATACAGTCAAAAAAAATCTGACAATTTCTATGTGGCTATTCAATAGCGGGAATTTTTTTTATCATATAGTTATTTGTAAATAAGTTTTTGTTTACCTTATCTGTTGCTACCAAAAAAAAGTATTAGTATGAAACATTATCTGAAATATTAACAACAGAAAATATACATCAACGTATAAATGCCATAATACTAGTGAGCAATGTCACTAAGGTTTGTTAACTAATGATATGATTATTTGTTGTACTATAAATTCTTCAAATGAACAAATGATACAAAACCACACTGCACAAAAATGTCTATTGACAACCATAACAAATCGTAAATTAGTGTATAATCACTTGATAAATAGCTTGATGACCTCTACAGCCTCGTCAACTTTTTGTTAACTCTAATATTATCAACACAGTTTAAAGATTTTGTCATGGTTGTCAATGGACTCTTTTCAGGCAGTGTAAAAATATATAACTTGCCATACAGGCAGGTAAAAAGTAACTGATAACTACATAATAAACTGAAGTAGTAACCCACAACCCATTTGACAAATTAACTAGTGTAAGGTATGTGCATGATAATGTCATTCATAAGTCATTCCATTCTTTTCTATAACCTTTGATAGGAGGAGGGTGGTCCCACAGCTCCACCCCTAAGGGTACCTCTAATAACTGTAGGGAATGACCTCCCACTTGTCATCACAGTCTCCTCAATTTTAGACTACAACTTTGAGATATTTAAATTTGTTTTGTACTCAATATTGCAATATATAGAACTATAAAGTCCAATTAATGATTTAATTGTTTTGTAATTAAAGTAAAATTGTGTCATGATTATTGTAATAATCAACAAACTGACTACATAGGCAGCTGCATGCAATCATGTTACAAGATAAGGCAGTGATATTACCTTGTCCAGTTAGAGTGTACATTACCTTCAGTCTTGTCCGTCTTAATTTATTATTGTACTAAAGTTTATTGAAACAAGCTTTGCCTGTACTGCCAACTAGCTACAAAGTAGGACTCAGGTGGCAGCGTTATCTGGGTGGGATGGTGGGGGGGGGGGGGGGGGGGGGGGGTAGCAATATCAGTTTGTTTCCAAGCCCACTATAACTTTGGACGAATGCTGGGAGAAATGATCAGATCCATATAGATCCATACACAGACTGTTTATTCACTATCCCTCCCAAAGTTTGCCTAGTAGTGTCATGTTATTCTCCACCCCAATTTAAGCACAACAGGATGTTTCTGACAATGCTCATTAGCATATCCAAAAATTATTTTAAAAAATAGCAGCAATCAGTGACTGTATGAACAACCATTTAAACACATGAAATAGAAAAATATTTTTTCATGGTACATTTCCTTTAAGATAATAAATACAAGGTAGTAAAATGGAATTTATATTGTATTATATCATTTGAGTTCTATCTAATGTTATGACCAATAGACAAACCTGGATAACGTGTTTGTGATTACATAAAAGTATACTAAAATTGCCTGTGTACATCTTGATAAGCAACATTGGGAGAAACTTGAATTTTCAGTTCTGTTGTAGCATCTTCATAAACAGGAACATTTGTGCTCTGCACTGGGTTACTTTTATAACAAAACTTTTGCTTCTTATTTTTCAAAAACAATCCAGAACAAGTTCCAACAATACCAATTAAAATACCAAATATACAAGACACAGTACCAATGACTACTGCAACTGGGTAAGTAATGCCAGTCACTTGATTGACTGTTGTAGCATTACATGATTCTTCTACATCATGACTTATTGCACCAATATCTGTAACTTAAATAATGTAAATAAAACAAAACATTATTGTACCACAGCAAGATATTACTTAATAAATATAGCAAAAGTACAACCTGTAAATATATATATAATAATATTAAATGCAAAAGTATCAATATTATCAGAATAGCTATTTTGTCAATAAAACAAACAATGGCATTCATTGCTTTTACATTAATTAAGTTACTGGCTTTTTGTTCATAGTAAAAAATGAACATGATGTATAAGAGTAACATTGTATTTTACTTTTTTACTTGATAGTTAGTATTAGCTAAGGCAATTTATTATTCTACTCATTAATTTAATCACAGCATAGCAAATGCAGCTTTTGTAATAATATTTAAAAAATTTAAAAATAGCTAATTTTCCGTTCTAACAGCCAATATTGTTAACCAATTTTAATTAACCATTATTGGCTGTTAGAACGAGAAAATTTGTTACTATTTTCATTATTTCAGCCTGAAAATGACTGAATCATTAAAAAAAATGTAGTAACACTATTATTAATTGTACAAGTACTCAACTAAAGCAGTAACAACAATGGTTCAGGAGTTAATTGTACTCAAAATACATAAAGTTCTATTACATGATTATATTGGTATGTTAATATATTTGGTCACTAACCTGTGCTGTTATCAATCATAATTGTAGTGTCAAATAAGAAATGTAAAGCACTCCAATCCCATTCTCCATTGTTATTACAGTACATGATAACAGATCTGTAGCCGGAAACATCCATTAATAGTGCACCAATGGTACCAGACACATTTACAATATAACTGTGTAGAAACACGTCTTGAATATTTCCTAGGAGAGGACATCTTCCTAAAAATTAGATTCATCAAAGCTAACCATTTGATTAATAATTATTTGTAACACATACCGAAGTGAAAATTTGATGCTTGATTACAAAGTGAAATATTAATAGCATATTCAGTGTTGTTTTGTAAAATAAAAAGGCCAGAAGGTTCACTGAGAGTTTGCACTTCAGGTGTAGGCGAGTTTACCGAATTAATATTAACCACAAAGTACTGATAAACATCAACTCTGCTGCTGGAATTCCAATGAATAGTAAAATTTAGAGTAACATCTCTTTTCTCATATTGGGTAATAATCAAAGAAATTGGTAAGTAATTATCTACAATGATACAAAAATAGAAAGTGCTTAAATTTTTTAAATATATTAAAAAAAATTGGATTATTAAATTTTTAATACAGAGTCAATAAATTTAGCACAATTGATTGATGAAAATTTAAACATACTTGCATACGTAATTACTCATTTTATCTCAGAAGTCAATTTTTTATCTTTTTTATTAAATAAAAAACTGAACACCCAATCTTAGTTTATGACCAATTAACAATACCTTCATTTATTTTTCTAGTAGTAATTCCAGTTTTGATTTATGGTACCCAATACAGACAAGTATATTGAGAAGGTAATTTGATTGAAAAACATTTCTCAGATATTGTATTAACAATGTCATGATCTTAAGTTCACAAACAAATTACTGACAACATTAATGAAAAAATGTTATAAAATGTATGAAAGATGGCTGGAAAAAGACCTTTTTGGTGTTAAGTATCTTCCTCATTAAGTATTGATTTTCATTATTACTATGCAATGGTTTTGCAAGTATTCCAAAGAATTTTTTAATTTATTACCCTTTTAATTTCACTAAGTTTTCCTGCATTTTCCAAAGAAGAATTTTTTTGTTTCCTTGCATAACTAACTCAGTCACACATATAGCAGACTAGCTATAGATCAGGTCTAAAAAGAGAAGATTCTGTGACCGTGTTTTCACGGTTGTGTTTTGTAATTGTAACGCCCGCACGCATAGAATTATACATTTTTACCGGATGACTAACCGGAAATTTACCTGGATGAGAAACCGAAAATTTACCTGCTGTAGCCTAATTAATTAATGGCGGGACAAACCGACCCCTTGCTACTTTGTATTTTAGTACGACGAGCAAGACCCTTTATTTCACGACTTCTCTGGAGGAAAGTTTGGTTGCTGTAGCGCACCCACTTGGTATAACTAATTCCAGTAAATATCAGGGGAACTCAAGAAGGTGCAACGTCTATTATTTCCGTGGTGAAGCTACTCGCAAAATACTCTTGTGATGCCATATAAATTTAATCTTGAAACCCTACTCTTAACATGCATTTTGATTATCACAGACAATTGTAGTGGCTGCACAATACAATCAGGAAAACTTTCACAAACATCTATTATAATGCTATTATGCTGTAAACTTGTGTAGTAGCTCTATCTTTTACTTTAAGTTAATTTCACGAAAGTAGTATTTACTAATCAATATAAATAGTATTACCCAGTAATAGGAGGCAGGTATATCTTACCTGAAATATCTGTGTACAGCATGCTGCCCCGTAAGCTCTCCATTTCTTCATTGCATTCTATCATTATATCACCTCTTAAACTTGTAACATTTTTAATAGTCAGGATTGAAGAAACAAATGTGGAGTTCCTAAAAATTAGTTGTGCTTAAATAGTGGATGATCCTATTCTCTTAGTATAATTAGCTGTACCAGTGCGGGGAGTATAACTATAAGTGAATAAACTTGTTGTTGATGAGCTCTGTGTGATAGTCCACAAGAGAAGACCATCAGTAATACACTCATAAAGCACTTCATTCTGGAGGCAAATGGTATTGAAATTCAAAACTTGAACAACAACTAGACCCACAAAGGAATATAGTAGTAATAACAGAGCAACTGCAGTGAGAATAGAAAGCTGTTCACAATTTCATACCTGAAGAAGATAAATGTAAAACTAAAATTAGCAATAATATAGTTTCGTATGCACCAAATTTCATTATGCTTCTTGCAGTGTAGCTAACTAACAAAATAATTATAAGCACAAACTGCAAGGTTGAGTACAGTTCCCTGAAGAAATTATCAAAACATTTAAATAGAACGACGGAAATCCGTTCTTATTATAGCTTAAACTGTCTCACTTTAGCTAGAACAAGCTGATTTTCTAATACAAGAAAATTATAACTCAAGTTGGTGCTAGTTATATTTTTAATTATTCAGAAATTAATTTTTGTCAATATTTCATCAGTCAGCTGATTAGTTATATCATGCTAAATTTGAATAGTGTTTATAATTTTATGAGAAAAAATAGTGCATTTCAAATAAACATCTCTACAGCACTGTATTACAGTAACACTGTGTGTTGGAAAGAATGGAGAATGGATGGTTATATAGCTACTGTCAATATATGACACTGAATAGGTGTTGATGGATGGTTAATTATGCATCAAAGGATATTGACTGATCAGCCATTTAATGTGTTCCTGACAGAGTTTATTTGAATTACTTGATCTAAATTCATGTTTGAAGTATGTGGATGGCTCATGCTCTCCAGAACTTCCACTCAGTCCCAACAAATCATATGTCCAGTCACTGACCTGTGATATTGTTATAGGAGGTCACAATTATATCTGTTGCAGGAAACATCTATACCCAGTGTACCAAACACATCTGTATTATAACTGTGTAGAAAAATGGTTTGAATACATACAAGAAGAGCACATCTTCCTAAAATTAGAACTTCTAATTTTAATTGATATGGTTAAAGCAGTACCAAGTGAAAGTTTAATGCTTGATTACAAAATGAAACATTTATTGATTGTTTTTAGTTTTTATTACCATAACTTTGTTGTCAGATGACCGATACTGAATATGCTATCACTGTTATCATGATTTTCATAATTCTATAGGTATTTACCAAAAACATGTACAGCACTGTTTACCAAGATGATAACAACCTTTTTCCTGGCTCATTGATTATAATAAAAATTTAAAAAAAGTTTTAATACTATTAGCTATGTTTTATTTATCTTTAATAAGTATTCCTCAATTATTCATATCACATTTAAAAATGTTATTAAAGCTAGCTATCATGAAATACATCTTACCTGAAATGTTAGTGTATCTTGTAGCATTTGTAATAGTTAAGACTGAAGAAATAAATGCGGAGTTTATAAGAATAAGTTGCACTGATATAGAAGTTGATCCTATTAAACCTAGTATAGATTGCAGTACTAACATGTCTACCATAACTGTGAGTGAATATGTAATGAGCTGGTGGATGATGAGCTCTGTATGACATCCCATCTGAGAAAACCATATTGATCTTCAATACATTCAAACAACACTTCATTCTGGAGGCAAATTGTATTGAAATTTAAAACTTGGAAAAAGTTTGACACAAGAACATAGCAGCAAAAATATCATTTGTTGTAGTATAAACATGGCTTCTTGAAAGCTCACAATACACTGCACACCTGGTGATGATAGAGTGAACATTAAGACGAGTAATATAGCTCCAGAAGTAATGAATTTCATTATACGCTATATCTGTTGTAAGCACCTACTGTTGAATTAGTCCCCGTAGCGATTGGTAAAGGGTCTGGCTACGCGAGACTACTGTTGAATAAGGATGACCGCTCAATGATAACGCTCCTGATAAAAATTAACTTGTAAATCTTCCTGGCTGATCCTGCAAGGGGGTTGTATCCCGCTGAAAATTGATAATTTATGAGCCACTATTGAATATCATTATTGTAACGTTCATCCTTAATTGTGAGCAGTATTTACGGAATTTAAAACAACATTTTTGTCCTAGGTTTATGTAAAATAGCTTTTTTCGCTGTGCTGAATAGGTTATTATTTCATTGGGTGAATAAGTGTATCCCTCACAACAAAGATATCATTATTCATTGTACATTCACAGTGCACATTGGGTCAAAAGTTGCAATTATCCACAAATTATTATTACAGAAAAATAAAATATTGTTTGATGAAACTATATACAAAATGTTTTATTTATTAGCTATACAGTTACAGGACACCAAAATTAAGCATCAAAAGCAAAGTTTGTTGTGGTATTGTTTTTACTGTTGTAATGCAAATAGATATGATACAGTTAACGTTTATTAAGACTAAAATTTTAATTAATATGTACTGATTATAAAAATAAATTTTTGTAATCAAACGTTTGTGATTGCAATAACTTATGTACTTTTCATGAGCAATGTTGGGAAAGACCTAAACTCTCAGTTCAAAATTCATCTTCATAAACTGGACTATTCTGTTGCTGGAACTTGTTAGTTTTTGAACCAAATCTTAATTTCTTATTTTGGACAAAAATTCCAATAAATTCCAATCATGTAATCCTAACATATACCTCAAAGTTCCATTAAATTGACAAATATTTGTACATGAGTTCTTTCTTTTATGGTGATGTAATCATCTAAATAAATTGAAAAATGGAACTAAGTGTAAGAAATAACTTATAAAACTCTGATGTAATTAACTTTGCCCCTGATGGCTGACAAATGTGTTTTAATTCCCAGGCTTAGAAAAATACATGATGCTGGAAGATCAGCTTTTGCTATCACTTTTGGCTACTCCCTACTATCATACACATAGTGGCATATTCCTTCAATAATATTTTTTTCCTGCTAATTATTAAACAGGCACACCATTAATTTTGAACACTAGTAAGAATAATGATATACTATAATAGTCTTCATACTAAACAACACTCAACCTCTTGATTGGACCAACAGCCAAGTAATCACAAACCTTAATAATGAACCTCCACAGTATTGGGCATATGTACAAATGTGTCATCCTATTATCTGGATGGTAGCTCTTGTAATTTTAAGCAAATGTGATCAAGAATGTCTTGTCTGAATCAAGTTGGAGTGAAATAAAACCACTTATACTTTATAATGTAATATTACAGTATCATAGTATTACAATTGCCTGTTAATTCTTGCACGTTGTGTTCTGTGTGGAATTCAAGAACTTTCTGAGCCTCTACAGAAACGATAATGTATTATTTAATAATATGAATAGTTTGATCAATGTTCCTTCTTTTGGTGCCTTTTGTTAAACAGAAGCACAACTGTACATATTAGATTTACAGAGATTATAACTTCAGAACTTGATAAACAGGTATTTTTTTTTATTGTGTCATGTTCACAGATTAAATCATAATTTCCTAAAACGGCAGAACACGATGAGGCACATAGCAGTCAATCTTGTGGTTGCTTTAACTGCCATTTCAACCATTGCATCAAGTGAACCTGTTGCTCTGGAATTTGTGAAAGGAGTTACACGACTCAACACCAATATGTATACAGATTACTACTTCAGTTGTAACATCAATGGTAGTTTCCTTCAATGGCAGTATAATAACGACCCTCTTACTGGGTTTCGAGAGGATGATGAAGTAGGCCGGACAGTAGTTCTTACCAGAGATAACTATTCATACACTGCGTCCATTTTGTCCTCTAGACCTTTAAGAAACGACGAAAGAGCCATGGATTCAATTTTAATGATATCCATTACAGGATCAGATTCTTCAGATTTCACTATCACCTGCAGCGATGGTCTAAACTCCAAAACGGTATCTGCTGGACTAGTGTCAGATGTGGAAGACTCTTCAGTGAGACACGACAATTCTGACTCTATTTCAGGTATGGTTATAGTACTAGACTATATCACATCCTCAAATATTGTGAGAAACACTTCAACACACATTTTTATGTGTGGAGCTAACTATAGCAGTCAGCACCTAAGGATCAATAATGGTAGCACCCTTGTCTTTAATTCAAGCAGAAACCCAGGATTTCGTAGAAGAGTAGATCCAGCCAATAGACATTCAATCTATGGGCTAGGAATATTTTTGTTGCTAGAAATCCATTTGTGATTACAACACTCCTCATTGTTGCTGATAATTCTGATGTAGAAGTGGCTTGTTTTGAACGGAATGTACGGACCAGATTAAGTTCAAATATGTCACCTGAGCAGCTAACAACAGACGATGTCACAGAGAGTCCTTATTCCTATACTGCACAATCACTTCTCTCTGATGAGACAGTAGAACCTACAAATAGAGTGACCAATAGTGATCACAGCACTGAAATAGTACCTCGAAATACAATTTTAATAATTTTCATTGTGGCTGTGTTGGGGATTATCTTTCACATGAGAAAAAAGTAAGTGTTAATGTGGTATTAACTCATAAAAACTGTTGTCTTTACTTGTTGTCTACAGACTTAGAAATCTTAATTTTTACGGAGATCAAGGTATGCATGGAACTCTGCAACTGTAAGTCCAGCAATCACTTACTTACTTAGCTCATCAGGTAGGATATGCATATCAAATTAAATATTTGTATATAGTATGCTGTAGAGTACTACAAATATCTTTGATATTTAGAATAATTGCTGTTATTTTAATTACAGTATAATATTGGTATTGTAAAGAGCAAAGCAGAATTGATAAGCTCTCTGAGGTAATGCCTCAGGGAGTGTGTTCATTTGTGTGTGTTATATTTTGTTGCTGTTGCTGTATATACTGCAAGTATGATTTAAGGTAAACAAATTGTGTTATTGCAGTCATTTGTAGCCATTGTTGACAGAAAATCTCTGGCTTCGATAAGGCATCAAAACTTAATTTAAGACAATCTGGCTTCTCTCTCTCCCATTATGGTTACAAATTTTGAACAATACAATATTTCCCTCAAATTTATACAAATTGTATATTTGTGTGTATTATGCTTGGAATGTGTTGTATGTGTTTGTTTGTGTTGTGTATGATTGTGTGTAGTGTGTATTTGTGTTTGTGGCGTTGCAATAATATTTTTAAGTTCCACCATATATTTTAATCTAGTGGCCCTTCACAACTTGATGAGGAATGCAAGACAAATATTAAGAATGATAGAGAAACTACAGAGGAAAATTCCAGTCAAATATTCCTTTTGTAAGCCAATTTAAAATTCGAAATGCTCTCAGTATAAACATGCTGCACATGTGTGCACACGTACGGACATTTTACATGCACACTCAAAACTCATGGACACTTGCATGAACACACACAGGTAACTGGGAGTGGAAAACACACCATTTATGTATGTACATGTATTCAGGTTGAGTGATGGAAGTCAACTAAAGAGAAGATCTATAAATCAAACTTTATCAAGTGACAACCAAAATGGAGATCCTAGCTAGTTAGCCTGACACCGAATCTGTACACAGCCCTCACTTGATCTCAACTTGGGACATTTGTAGTGACTTAGAATATTTGTTATTGCTACCAGCACTATCTGAAATTCCTCTTTCCATAAAAGCAACAAGTTTATTTTATTGTAATACTAGAGCCATTCATTACCCTCTACACTGAAAACTACTAGTTTTAAATTATAATAAATTAAATCATAATTAATTGCTAAAACAATTATCTAATAGTTTATTGTGTATACTTATAGGGTACTACTGAAAGCATTCCTTCTGTATCAGTAGAGAATCAGAAACCTAATTTCTACATAATATACAATTGCCTGTTTGTTTGCTCCGATGATGCTATGTAATATGACTGTAGGAAGTGTAATGTGTGTAGCTTTGTATAGGTGTGTGTGATGACTTAGTAAATTAGATAATTGAGTCCCCTCTGCATTTTATCATCCTTAAATAGGCTTCAAACTGAGGTATAGTGCCAATCCAAGAAATAAATCTCAACTTGCAAACAAATGAACTGAGAAGGATCACAAACCATAGATTTGTGAATTAGTTATAGAGCAATCATCAAGAAATATGACACAGTAATAAGTGTTGAAATCTTGCTTGCACACATGCCACTCATATGTGTACACACATGTAGTGATAGAAATGGGAGGGGGGGAGATAGGGGGAGCCAGGTAGACCCCCAGATTTATTGCTGGTGGGGTACTGGGGGGAGAAGTGGACATACTATGCATATTTAAGCATTGAATTGCTTTTCGATAACTTAGTTAATATGATATATTTTCGTATATAAAAGTGATTTTCATCAGAGTAAATTAGTTTGTGATACATGGTGCCTCCCCCCCCCCCTACCCCCCAACACACCCACACATCCTACCTTGAAGAAGCTTCCATCACTCCTGTACACATGCTACAGCAAATACAGTATGTATATGGTTTATTATTGCAAAGAAGACCTAGAAGTGAAGAAACATATCAGAATCATTATCAAAATGGACACGTGGGTTACATGATGATCCTGCACATGTATGACAACATTCATTAATCTCACATGTTGTGTAATAATCAATGAAGATTGTAAGAAACTACTTACAAATTTAAATACCAAATAAATCATAGGCAAAAAAATAAAGTCCTGGCCAGGATAAAAGGTCTAAATTTACAAAATGATAATAAAATAAAATGATAATAAATAAAAAAAAATAAAAAAAATTATAATAATAAAAATAATAAAAGAAAGGCAATTATGGAGGAAAAGATTTACACACTACCCCGGACACCCCCATGAAAAAAATAATAAATAAATTTGTTATATATTTTTTATACAATCATAACATTAAGTTTTTTCTATGTTCAAAATGATAAAATACTTTTACTTCGAAATGGCTGGGTTAAAACACTAGCCTAATTAACTGATAAAATTAATTTGGTGATCTTCTTCCTCCCCCGTTTAAAATATATTTCCTTTAAATAATGTCATTACAGTATTTTATTCAAGTACTTGCTAAATTCCTTAAATATAAAGTATAAAATTAGACTTTAGTTAATATGAAAGATAGCTTACACTAATTATGAAAACAAAAGCAAATAGCTATAAAATATGTCAAGTCTTTTGCAGGGTTGTGGTAAACAAAAAAATACTTGGCAGAAATTAAACAAAATAATTAGTTATTAATAGATGTGCACCTACTGATAATTACACCAAATAATTAATAATATAGTGGATAGATAACTAAACTAATTAGTTAGTAGTATAGCTGCACTAATGGACAGTTGTACACAAACTTTTGGAACATTCTGTACATGTACTTATCCATGACATGATGTCATCAAAAATATCTGGTGTGGGGGCAAATAAAAACTCTTTTGTTTCTTAATGTTGTGTACTGTTGACATAATTATTATTTTGTTCTAATTATGAATCATAACACTTGTTTAAAGTTGAGAGTTGAGTATTTTGATCATCAGAAGCAATTAATAATGCTGCACGCAATACTACGTACACAAACTTGAACACCACTAAGAAGATCGCCCTTCTACAAGTTATTTGCTGTACAGTCATCTGCTGTATTTTTTATTTCACTGAAGGTAATCGTTACAAATTAAAATAAGCACTATTACTAAGATAAGAAGTATAGCATAATAACCTGAATTATATGTATATAACTGTCAAGTGAACTCTTCATTTCTACATTACATTCTATTACATTATTGTATCTTCTAGTGCGCAATTAAGCGTAGCGGCTGGTTCTAGTAGCAACACAACTCGCCCTTAAATGAACTAACACTGCACTGGGTATGTCTCTTCCTGAGCAAATGTCCGCTGTATGCTAATCCAGAGTGCAGTTAGACTACGTCCCAGACAATCAAAGTTAGATAGGGTTTAAGTTATATGGAATTGAATAATAGTACAATGATGAGTAAACGAATGAATAGGAAGTCGAATAATATGCAAGAAAATATGAAATGAAGAATGCGATGAATGCGCTAGAAGAGTTGAACAAAACTGAATAACTGCAACAAAACTGAACAACTGCACAACTGATTGGACTGAGCTGGGTCGGTCCACTATATACTGTAGCTCAGTCCACTATATACTGTAGCTCAGTCCAAGGGGGGTTGTTTTCATGAGGCTAATGCGTAAATGTGTGTTTGAATGAAGTGTGAATGTATGTTGGTCCTTTCTCAATAAGGTGTAAATCAGTAATTAATTGTTTATTGTTGTGCCATCTGGCCTATGTTTGTCACTTGTTTACTTGCTCCAACAATTATCTCTTAAACTCGTAACATTTGTAATAGTCAGAATTGAAGAAAGAATTGTGGAGTTCCTAAAGATTAGTTGTGCTGATATACTAGATGATCCTATTCTCTTAGTATAATTAGCTGTACCACGAATCTACTATAACTATAAGTGAATAAACTTGTTGTTGATGAGCTCTGTGTGACATCCCATTTTGATCATCAATACATTCATAAAGTACCTCATTCTGGAGGCAAATGGTATTGAAATTAATAACTTGAAGAAGTTTATCTATAACATCAATAGCAGTAGTGAGACTGTATTAGTAGTTAAACAGTCCCCACAATGACATACCTGTAGAAGATAAAGGTAAAATTATAATTAACAATATAGCTTCAAAACTACCAAAACCCATTGTAGACTACGTTTGCTTCATATATGGTTAACAATGCGTTTTACAATGATAACGGCGCTGCTGAATACTGTCTCTAAAAATGCGTTTTAAAATGATAAAGGCGCTGCTGAATACTGTATCCACGGACAAAATTAATAAGCCAATGGAACAGAACGGAAGACACTCTCTCCTTATCGATTACCTCTCTAAAAATCTGTATAACCCTGCAAATATCAAATAAAAGAAGAATTATAACATTTGATATTAACTTGATTTCTTTCTTTCCTGATATCAATCCATTTTCACAGTTACTATTATTGTTGTCAATTTTTTTTTTCAGCTAACTACATGACTATATTTTGCCCAACCGGCTAGGATTTATTATTCTAGAATTAGTGCACCACAAAAACATTTTATTTGCTAGCACCTTCCGTTGGACCACAATTAGTGGTTGTTGTAAGACTGTGTTATTATTTATGGGAAATTTAACAATTGACTATGACAAGGATTTATTTATTACAATTACACTGTTATTATGTACTATGTAATATTCAACATCAAAATTCAAAATAATTTTGAATATAAAATTATTGATCATTGACACTTACGAATATTAAGAAATAGCACTGTTAATTTATAGCATAAAATGTCTTCTGTTGGATTGTTTAAAAGGTTTTGTCACAATAGAGCAAGATAATTACATCCTCCAAACTTATCTCTTTAATTTTTTTTAACTGTTGTCATACCACCCGTTTTCAACTCCTCAAATAATAAGATTAAAAAAGAGCAGAATGCATTGACTATTCTAAAAGTTGTATTAGAAGACATTAGTGATGCCACAGGTGAGAGGAGTAAGGTTAAAAATATAAATTTAGGGATTTTTTTGAAAGTACAATGGTCATATAAAATAATAGGTGTTGAGAGTGTAAGAGAGATATAAGCACAATTGAAACATGTACTGAAAAATTCAATAATCATTATCAATACCTATACTTAGCTAGTTATATAATGTTTGTTATTGAAATGTGTGTATTTCGTGTTAGGAGAAACTTGAACTTTGAGTCCTGAATCAATCTCCTTAAACAGGAATATTCTGCTGCTGAACCTTATTTTATTTTCTTCTATCAGACAAAACAATTAAACAATACATTCCAAAATTCCAAAACAAAGTGATAGCTAGATAAACTGATACAATATATCCACAAAATTTCTTTCATCTATGGTGAATAAAAGATCAATTTTTTTTAAATAATTGCTAATGCAAGTAGTATCACCTCACTATTCTCTAATTGTGACTCTCACTTCAAGGTTGTACATAACCTTTATTAGCTTACAAAACTGATTACCTGAAGATGATATTCTTCTTTCTAATTACACTGCCTGAACAGTGTCCATTGACAACCAAAACAAAATCATAAAGTAGTGTATAATGTGTTGATAACTAGTTTCAGGGATGATCAGCTTCTTTAGCCTTGCTACTTCTAAACACACAATCCACATTATTTAGACAATGTTTCTGGACAAGTATTTTACTTAAATTGTGTAAAGTTAACCTTAATATTTTTATTTAGCTATCATTCAACACCAGTAACTCTAGTTGTAAAATTGTGTATCTGTTTTACATTTTACAACTCTAGTTTTAAAACTAATGTTTAATGATAATCTAATAATTAATAGGACAAATTGTACTATTTAAGTCTACAAATAAAGACAAAGAATACAAGTTCATATTATATTATTGTTTTATCATTCTAAACATATCTGTTTAATACTTTATTTAAATTTGCTTATGAGTTCTATTCAATGTTATGACAAATAGACCAAAAAGGACCATATAGTTTACTAAAATTGCTTGTGTACATCTTGATGAGCAACATAGGGAGAAACTTGAATTTTCAGTTCTGTTGTAACATCTTCATAAACAGGAACATTTAAGCTCTGTGATTGATTTCTTTCATAACAACACGTTTTCTTCTTACTTTTCAAAAACATTCCAAAACATGTTCCAACAATGCCAATAAAAATACCAAATACACAAGACACAGTTCCAATGGCTACTGCAACTGGGTAGGTTATGACAGTCATTAGGAAGACTGTGGTAACATTTTCTGATCTACCAACATCATCGTGATTAATTGCATTTTTCTCTGTAACCCAATAGTAAAAAAAGTTAATACCACAAAGATAGAACACATACTTTGACAAATACATAGAAGTATACAAATATATATAATACACAATGCAAACAGATCAAGTTTATCATAATGTCAATGTACATAAAGACATCCGTTATTCTATCAATGTGCTCAATTAATATTACATATTTTTTTATTAAAAATATTAATTTGTGCAATACTATAATATGATTGTATTAATTCAGTAAGTGTAAAGAACTGATCTGGCTATATATAACAGCAATTGTTCAGCAGTATCTTAACTACATAAATTCTATTATACTCAAATAACAACTGGCACATATTATATTATTTTATTACTGACCTGTTCTGTCATCAATCACAATTGTACTGTCAAATAAGTAATACAAAGCACTCCAATCCCATTCTCCATTGTTATTACAATTCATGATTACAGATCTGTTGCTGGAAACATCAACTAGTACAGCACAAGTAGTACCAGATACATCTACGCTATAACTTTGTACAAATATGCTCTCAATAACTCCGAGGAGAGGACATCTTCCTACAATTTAGAGCCATTAATTTTTTCTATAATATAAAGATTTACAACACATACCAAAGTGGAAATTGGATGCTCCATTACAGAGTGACATATTAATAGAGTATTCGGTGTTGTTTCGCAGTGAAAAATAAGCTGAAGGTTCTCTGAGAGTTTGCCATTCAGGAGTGGATGATGTCACTGTATAAATATTGACCATAATATACTGGTGACCCAGACCCCCAGTGATACTAGAATTCCAGTCAATTGTAAAGTTCAAATTATTGTCTATTCGCCCATTTTGTAGAAGGACCAAAGTTGGTAAGAAATTATCTACAATAATTATATACATGCAAAAATTATGGCAAACGGTGGGATTATAATTCACAACTAATTATTACCAAGTGATTTATTTCTCTATCTGAATTAATTCATGGCAGTAATGTAATATCAACAAATCTAGCATAATTAATTGATTAATTTTGAATAATTTGTATTAATTGATTTCATAAATTAATTCTTATCCCTATCCGTTCAAGTTAACATCCGTTGCCTTTTTTCTATGTTTTTTTAGAGAAGTAAGCGCTTGCTTCTTTAAGTTAAAATATTACATATAATAGAGAGAGAGAGTTTGAGCCTATTTCCCAAGACACTAAGCCCCGTTTATTGAAAGTTACATAATAGCACTACCTTTGTCAACCTACATTGTCAATCTAGTTTTCTTTTCCTTTTTAAGGTTTGTTGCATGTTTGTTGAGCACCCCCTCTCCTTTGTGTATTTTCCCTTATGTTAGTGTAAGTAACTGTGCTGCTTGTTTTAATTGTTTTCATTAAATTGAATTTGATTTTACCATTCTTTAATGATGCTAGCTCAAAAATGAATACAATTGAACAAACTGAACTAAATTTAAGTGACAATGATTTGTTGAAATAATAAGTCACTTAATTATAATAATGTTGAATGATACTACTATTATTGTATATACTAAACTCATTAAAGTAGAACATGAACAGAAATAATATCTATCTGTGTTATAGAAGAACCAAAATAATTGTTATCATGAATGTGCACAACATTGATTATCCATGAAATTTTTGACCAACAGTGAACCTAGATATTTTGGGGTTCATTTAATATGTAAACCCACCTGAATTCTCTGAGTACAATATGCTGTCAGCTAAATTCTCCATTTCTCCATTGCATATTATAGAAGACTCTCTTAAACTTGTCACATTTGTAATGGTTAGGACTGAAGAAATAAATGTGGAGTTTATAAAAATTAGTTGCACTGAAATAGACGTTGATCCTATTACCCTAGTATAGTTTGCAGTACTACGTCTACTATAACTGTGAGTGAATAATGATCTGGTGGATGATGAGCTCTGTCTGATATCCCATGTGAGAAATCCATATTGATCCTCAATGCATTCATAAAGTACTTCATTCTGGAGGCAAATTGTATTCAAATTCAAAACCTGTAGAATTTTAACTAAACCAACAAATGATGATATAAATTATAAGGAGATACCTGGGAGAATGAATCTAATAAGTACCTGAAGAAGACAAACTTATTATTAGCAATATAACTTGTAAGCCATTAAACTCCATTACTACTTGAACTCTGCGTTTGAATGTCACTGATGGGCTATTTTAAGCACGTACTGTACATTATGATGCGCTCAGGTGTTGAAAACATCGCACCAGAATTAGCCTATTTCCTGTACCTTAATTAAAAGTGGTACTGCTTAGGGCTTTCCAGAAGAGTTGTATAATTCTCTATTATCTATTAGATCCAGTTGATATATTGTTACTAGGTGTACTAACTTGGTAAGTGTGCACTATTTTTTGCCTTTAGGTATATGAACTGTGCATACTAACTACCCTTGGGGTATTGCTATTTTTGAGTTTTAGTTTAATAGAATAGGCCGGATAAAGCAGGGAGCAGGTTATGTGAGGCCTATATGGAGGGTCTACTACTCTCTCATATCCACCTATATGGGACCAGCCCAGTCATATAACTCTCCTGCTGCGCTCTCATACCACAGGAATTTACCATAGCTAGCTACTTTACAGCTTACTGCAGAGCAGCCCACCACTAGAGTTAGATCTGGAGATAACAGCTGGCAGCTAGCTACAATGCTAAAGTAAACTTGCTAAAGTAAACTTGCAGGTGTGCTTCAATTGAATTTTAATTGAATTTTAATTTTGGGCCGGAAACACGGAAGAATTCGCTTGACACCGAAAATGCTGATAAACAAAGTTGCTAGTGGAAACTGGGCAGGCCTCCTGGGTAAACGGGATCTAAAACAGTTAGAGCATGTGCTTAGGTACTGGTGGATTTAGTGCACAAAGCCCTCGCCCTTGGGCTTCAGTGCACTAAATGCACCAGTACCCAAGTGCTTATGCTCTAACTATTACATAGATAACACTTGTGAGTGTTTAATCACAATCCAATCCGATTGCTTCATTTTCAAACATTATGATTGGACTTATACAACAATTCTTTGTTCATTTTATTACCTTTTAATTCACTAGCTGCAGGGGCTCAGACTAGTGCATGTTGGGCGCAGAATCGACAAGAAAATCGGCCAAATAATTTGGGCTGCTTTATTGCTATAAAATGTGGAGCCGTTTATCTACGGCTAGAAAATAGTTAATAAATTCAGCTTAAAATAAAACAAATTGAATTACTTGTAATTTATTAAATAAAAAAAGTATGAGGATCCGTCACAAAAATTTGGTCCGGAAGAGAATCTGATCTGCCTCAAGCAGCCTGTATACGCGTCCGTCCCTACGGCCACCAACAGTCCCCACGCTTGGCAGTCTATAGTGTGAGTGAGATGGACGAAAAATCAACAGACTCAGAATATTTGACCTTCGAGAGAGCCTGTCGCTGCATGTCTACTGGCCAATACCTTCCAAATACTACTAAACAAACAGAACTATCAGCAGAAGAGAGACTGTAAACTTTGTGTGAAAGGAGGTCCTGGTAGTTGTTGATTCAGTGACAAGTCCTTGCATCATTCAAGAATATCTTTTTCCAATTTTTTTTATCTAGAATAGGGAAACTTAATCCTATGAATCTTTAAGCACTACTTTCATATATATGAGATTTTTTTACATTGTCATAAATTGCTGAGTGTCTATAGTTAGCTGGGTGCTGGAATTCTTCTGTGTGCAAGCCACACCTCATATTATATATATATAGTTTATTTTCATTTTTTGTGTACTCTAGTCATTTTTTTGTATGGAATTTTTTTATACTCTCTTCACTTTAATTTGTATTATTAATTAAATTTGAAACATACTATGTATGTGTAATAAGGAATAGCAAGAGTATTAATTAGTTACAATGCCAAGATTGTAGCTAATTGTTTTTTAACTCCACGTTTAAGAATTTTGGGACCTTTTACTATTCTAGACTTTTTAAACAATAGTGTTTCCCTTAAGAAGTTGCTAAAGTAAATAATAAACTGAAGCAGCAAAGGTTACACTACGATGCGAGGTCGGTATGGGATTTACATGACTGTAAATCCCATAACAACCCAAACTTGAAGTGGTGCAACTGACTTGCACAATAACTCTCTAGGTTATAGGATATGCACAAAACTAATTTTGATTGGACTGTTTACTTATTAACCTATTGAGGTGAGTGTGAAATATATACCAAGAATTGAGCAATCTGATTGGACAGTTAGAACGTATCATGGTAAAAATAATGTGTATGACGACAACTTTGTGTAATACTATAATATAGTATTACACAAAGTTGTCCTCATATACAATGAGTGCTTATTATTTTGCTAATTTTAATTAAAAATTATAATTTTTGAGGAGGTTGCATATGATGAGGTGCGCTTGGAGTTCAAATTTATGTTAGATCTGGCCCATGGTTAGCGGTCTAACCTACTAAAATATTTCTCACCTCCACCACTATAACCTAGCTCATAAAATACCATTCACCTGATCACAGTGAGTAGTAGTTAACATTGAATGATACATTAATAATGTCCATTGCATGCTTGCCATATAAAGTATGCAATGAATATAGTTTTTGTGTAAGTGAATACATTTTATTACCCACCTCCTACAGGTGAGTAAGTTAACTGTCGAAAAAAAAAATTGTTTTTATGCCTTTCCTATATGGCCTAGAGCCAGGTACAAGTTGGTTGCACCACACTCCATGTGGTTGGTAGGGATTTACACTATCCTCAGGTCTTCTGCCTTCTTGTTTGCGTAAATTCCATAGTGACCTTTACATCTTGGTGATACAGGAGACAGTCACAAGTCTGTTTTATACACGGATTGCCACAGGCACAAGTGTAACTATAGCCAACGAGGCGGGTGATATTCTGTGGCATCCAATGAATAACACATTTAATTTTATTATGTATTGCTCATGTGTGAATACTGTAGTGACGAGTTTCTTGTGAGATAATCCCTTGTATAACCTGGGAGGACATAATAAACCCAACATTGTAACTATGTACACTGGTGATATGAAAAAAACACTACCTCCAGCTACATCTTGTGAAGATGTGCAGAGCTTTCCATCCTTTTGTTCTATAGGAGTACATTGGTGTAAATTTCGTGTTACTGAATGTAATAGACACAATAATATTTTATGTAAATAGCAGGTAGTTTATGAGTATAGGGGTCATGATCAGAATAGAAGCAGTTAGATATGTATGCACGATATGTTGTAACTTATGGTAGATTAAAACACAAGATAGCAGGCACTAATATCTAGTGATTTAAGTCTTATTATCTCCCAATATTTCTTTTTGGGAATTGTATATTTAAGTAACCTTTAGATAGAAGTACTAGCAATTGTATTTAATAAAATATGGCTTAAAATTACTATTCCCATGTTCAATTGGGTTGTTTTTTTTTATACTGAAATAACTTTTTAAACAACATTCAATATTGTGGAAGAATTACTTGTTGTAGTAAACACACATCAATAGATCTTTAAATGTCATTTTTATGTTACTTTTGCGCAAACCCTTGAAGGCACAATTGTTCACACAAATTACTTTAGGCAATAGAAATAATTGAAAATCTACTACTAATTTGGCTTCAGAAGTAGTGGTAAATCTGACAATAATCACTTATTTATAAGAATTTAGCATCATCTGGTTCATTGCAAAACTAGGTTTCAATGGAGATTAGAAGGCAATTAATCATATTGCATCATTATAATAAATAATGATGCAATATGATTAATTGCCTTCTCATAAGATGATGTTGTTTCTGCTTCATATATTTTTAGTGTCAAGGTCATGGGCTTCAGTTGTTGACGATACTTTTGTGAAACTGAGAGTTTTCATTACACATATCTTTATAAACCCTCCAGATAGTTTCATTTTCATGGATTCAGCATACATTAACAATGTATACGTTTATGTGCTAATATTCACTCTAACAACTCTAACAACTAGATTGTGCTAGCATTTTTTCTGGAATAATAGACATTTAATATCATAGGGGAATAATTCTAGAATAATAAGGGTATTTAGGAGAATAATAAAGATAATCAGTCCATACAATCCTTAATTATAAAGAAAAACAATAGTGCTTTTTTTTCTCTCTTTTTCTTTTACAAATAAGATCACAAAGACGTGTGGAAATGTGGTTATAAGGTAGATCTTCATTGCTTGATTAAAGCAGCTGGTTTTGTCTTGGCCCTCTGTTATTGTATTTCCAAAATGAAAAAATGAATATTAGAAATACTGGGAAAGCTGTCTGTCAGGCTCAGAGTCAGCAAGTCATATTGAGAATTATGCTAAATGGATTCTCTTCTTGAGCAACTCAACAATCATACTGCATTAGGATTTGACAAAAATATATATTATTACCAGCCCACCCACCAATGTGTGAAGGGAAGAGAATGTGGATCCACTCTGTCGAGCATATTAAAATTCTTTAATACCCAATCCACATTCCCCCCCAAATGTTGGATTAGGTTTCTAACAATTGAAATTTTTTTTCGGCTGCAGCAGAGCATGTTTTTTTTTTCCATTCATTTAAAATTTTTACGTGATGTTCAAGATTTTCACTGAAAGCTTAGCTAGCTATTATACAATCCTTCATATTAAGTAATTCAGTAGGAGACTGATAGCTTTACTCATTAAATTCATGAAGTACCAACTCTATACAGCCATCTATACTGCAATCATGACATTTCACTTATTTTATGAGAAAAAATGAAAGTACAAAGACGTTTATGCTAATGATGAAAGTAGTTTTGTATAATTGTCAAATTCAACCATGAAGAAAAAACTAATAAGCGAAAACCACTAAATTCTGTCCAGAATTAATAAATGCTGGACTAATTGCTCTGCTTTGTTATACTACAAACTTGGTCTACCAAGTAGTAGCAGTAAAAATTCCCACTCAGCATAATCAATAAGCTGAGGTGCGTTATTTCGGACATGAATAAGATTTTTAATCCTCAGTGCGATGAATTCATAAATATGTTGTTAGTTAGCTATTTATCTCATTTATCTACTGTACTATGGTAATTATAGTGCTTGATATATTGAGTACAGCAAATATGTTTATCAATATGATTTTCTTTAACTTTTTGCTATCCTATGAAGAACTTAATGCGCAACAATCAGTGCTACACTAGCTATTTACAAAGTTAAGAATAATTTATACCTAATCAGATATCAACATGTCAATAATTCCTGCAATGGAAAATGGAGATGTAAATAATGTCTTCATGACATAAGTTAACCAAGAAATGGATATCCACTAGAGTTTAAATCCCAAACCCTCAACTTCCAGCAACCAGTAAACTACTAGCATGAAGTAAAACTACTACTGGCAGCAAGAAAGTATTTGCATTAGTAATTTCTTAGACAATGTATTAGAAAGAATTTACTGCTTTTAGTGTAAACAGTATATAATATTATGTAGAGATAGTGAATTGCTTTGCTGATTATTCATGTACTATTACATTATAATAACACTAAAAATATTTTTCTACAACTTATTTTTTCCTGTGTGCCAATATTAAAGAAAAACTCTTCAATTAGCATGTTCCCAAAAACTTTAATTAGCTACAAACAATAATATTTAATGTCTATCTTTGTAAACTAAGAAACATCATTGCTACGATATAAATAGACTTCATAGTTCTATCTAATTTTGTGTCAATATACCAAAAAAAAGACAACTTGTATATGATCATTAAAGATGTAAACTACAATTGCTTGTGTACTTCTTGATAAGCAACGTTGGGAGAAACTTGTATTTTCAGTTCTGTTGTAACATCTTCATAAACAGGAACATCTGGGCTCTGCAATTGATTTCTTTTATAACAACACTTTTGCTTCTTTTTTATCAATAAAATTGCAAGTTGATTCCCAACAATACCAATAAAAACACCAAATAAACAAGACACAGTTCCAATGACTACCACAACTGGGTAAGTAATGCCAGTCATTTGATTGCTGGATGTAACAGTTTCTGATCTTGCAACATCATGATGACTAATTGTACTTGTTTCTGTGAATGAAAGTAATATATAAGATTAGATTTAAATATTTTAAATCAATAAGACACAAGAATCGAAAATATAATAAATCCAATGAAAGTACTCATTATTTTTATATGACATCACCAGTATAACCAGTTCAACATTACCAAAATTATATCTACACAGCAAACAATGATCATTACATAAATTCAATCTACTTCATAATTACTACATGCATTTATTATACAGTTAAATAAGGACAGTGCAATGGTAGAATAGTTAATACAGTAGAATATCAGGGGCCTTGTTTTGTTGTTGTTGTAGTTGTTGCTGTTTTACATGTTTATTTTTTTCGGGGAGGGAGGAGGGGTGGGGGTGATAAGCTTAGAATTATGTGTATCAGAATAATAGATGAAACAGCATTACTTATATTTAAACATTATTAGAAAAAAAATCTATTCTAATTGCTCCATGTAGTATAAGATCTTTGCTAAGGCTCATAAATTTTTTAAAAGTTCTAGCAATTCTTAATTAAGCAGCTGTTCAGTAGTTATGTACTTTACAGTGACAGTAAAAGCTGCACAGGTAGAAGGAAATGACATATATTGGAGGACTACAATGAGGAAAGCTATACTGTATTGTATAAAAGAAAAGTATTTTATTTCAACAGACAATTTTATGCTATATAACTCCAATTAGAGTATAGTAACTGTATCATTCTGTTATAAGTTTTAACATTCACAACAAAAACGATATGTTAATATTGTCATTGTTTTTCGTTACTGACCTGAGTTATTATTAATAACAATTGTATTATTATCAATAACAATTGCATTATCAAATGAGGAATTAATAATACTCCAATCCCATTGTCCACTGCTATTACAATACATGGTAACAAATCTGTTGCTCGTAGCATCCATTAATAATGCACCCATTGTACCAGATACATCTATAATATAACTGACTAGAGATATGTCTCCAATATTTCCAAGAATAGGACATATTCCTGAGCATTAAAGACATATAATTTTCATCATAACATTTTATAACACGTACCAAAGTGAAAGTTTGATTCTTGATTACAGAGTGAAACATTAATAGCATATTCAGTGTTGTTTCTTAAAGTAAAAGGGCCTGAAGGTTGACCCATGGTTTCCACTTCAGCAGTAGATGAAGTTACAGGATGTATATTTACCACTATAAACTGAAGATATTGATCACCTGTAGTACTGAAATTCCAATGAATAGTAAAATTGAAGGACATATCTATTTGCTCATCTTGTGTAATGACCAATGAAGATGGTAAAAAACCACCTACAAATTTACATACCAAATAAATTGGTTACAAATTTTTAATATAACAATCTTTAAAAAAAATTGTCCTCTTTGCCAAATTTGATAATATATTTACTTAAAAAAAAACTGTATCAAAACTCTAGCTTAATTAACTGATAAAATGAATTTGTGTATCATTTATGATTAGTTAATATTGCTTTCACCATGAAGGCTTTGTTAACTTTTCACTGGTTTTGTTTAATGTATCAAAATGTATTTCCTTTAAATAATACCATTAGACACAGACCATTAGTCATTCAAGGACTTTAATCAATAAAGTAAAGAATAAAAATGTAATAAAAATGTGTGTTAAAGATAGCAATTAATACTATATGAAGGAGAAAAAAACAAAACAAATAGCTATATGTCAAGTTGATTGTTGTTGTACACTGTGTTAATTTTTCTTTCCATACTTGTACATTTGACTTTTAAGAATAATTATTATTGATATAAAGATATTATGAAAAAAAAATGAAGATTACTGCTTTGAATATAGTGACGGGTTTGATAAACAATAAATTCATTGGCAGCAATAAATTAATTCATAATAGAAGTGCATTAACGATTAGGTAATTAAACAAATTATTGATATAAAAGGAGCAATAGATAGACAAGTAAACGAATTAGTTAGTGCATTAATTGATAGATAAATAAACTAAATAGTAGTAGTAGATAGTATACGTGCACTAATGGCTTGTTATACACAAACTTCTGGAACATTCTGTACATGTACTCATGCCATGACATATCATTAGTCAAAAATATGAGTTCAATGTTAATGAACTTTTCAACATATTTTGTTCCCATTATAAATCATAACACCAGTTGTAAGTTAAGAGTTGAGCATTGTTTGATCATCAGATTAAGATGGCTGCACACAATACTACTGGAAGAACCATACATAACTTGAATAACCCTGCACTTCTACAAATTTTTAGTATACAGTAATCTTATTATATATATCCACTGAGAGTTATCATTCAAATTTGATATTAATACTATTAAGGTAATAATAAGTATGTACATTGTACCTGAAACACCTGTGTAGAGCATATAAATGTCCAGTAAACTCTCCATTTCTCCATTACATTGTATCATATAATCTCTTAAACGGGTAACATTTGTAATTGTCAGAACTGAAGAAAGAATTGTGGAGTTCCTAAAGATTAGTTGTGCTGATATACTAGATGATCCTATTCTCTTAGTATAATTAGCTGTACCACCGAATCTACTATAACTATAAGTGAATAAACTTGTTGTTGATGAGCTCTGTGTGACATCCCATTGTACAATACCCTCATCATCAATACATTCATAAAGCACCTCATTCTGGAGGCAAATGGTATTGAAATTAATAACTTGAAGAAGTTTAGCTATACCACAAATAACATGATGTATAAAGCAATTATAAATTACTAGGTAAACAGCTCTCACAATGGCTTACCTGAAGAAGATAAAGGTAAAATTGTAATTAACAATATCGCTTTAATACTACCAAAACTCATTATAAGCTACTTTTGTTATTTGTACAACCAACTATGCGTTTACAATGATATCCGTGCCGCTAAATACCGTTTCCATGAACTAAATTAGTCAGCCAATGGAATAGAACGGAAGACACTCTCTCCTCGTAGTCCAGCGTAGCTAGACCCTTTACCGAACCTCTACGCTGGGAATGATACCGAACCACTACGCTAGGAATGAGTCTGGGGTCATGGCCATACCAAATTTGTGGTGGTGGTTAATTTCCGTTAGCAAAACTACCGGGAGTAGCCCTCCTCAACAATAAATAGCAATTCCAATGCGTGTCAGCCACCATTTCAACGTTAGGTTCAGCAATCGTGGCTATTTTGCTGTAGAAATTCAGGTATAAAGGAGGTGGGGCACTCACCACATCCACACTCCCCAGAACAAATTTGGTATGGCCTCCATGCCTTTGCACCTTACCTGAGTCGGGCACACCCCCCCTCCCCCCCCAGACTTCCAGACTTCTCTTCTACATCTCTAAAAATTAGTATAAACGTGTTAATAGAATAATTATAACCAACTATTTGATACTACCTGGACTTCTTTCCCATAATAGCTACTCATTTTACACTTGCTATATTTGAGTCAGTTTTTATTTTCAGCTAGCTACATAACCATATTATTTGCCCTACTGGCCTGGAAAAATTAGTGCGCCACAAAAACATCTTACTGTTGGACAACAATTAGTAGTTGTTGTAAGACTATACTAATTAGGGGATATTTAACATTTGACCGTGGCAACAACACAATTTATTACAATTACACAGTTGTATGTACTATGTTATAATCAACTTCAAAATAAGGATTAATTTTGATAATAAAGGTTTATGATGATGGGTACAGGGATAAGCTAATGCTCGAAATGTTTAGAATTATACTTTATTTTTTATTGTAATAATTGTGTTATTATTGTAAAAGTATTATTCTTTTATTTTTCCAGCTGGTAACAATAGGGATAGGGATAAACAATACTAGTAAATTACCCTTGCTATTACTCATACAAATTGTTGTCACAATTGGAGAGCAAGATTATTTTGTCCCTTAATTTTTTTTATTATTATTGTCATTCCAAATATCTACAATTTCTTCAAAGGTGTTATTTTTAACACATGAAAAAGAACATAATACACTGGCTGTTGTTAGGCCCTGCCAGATATGCTAATAACTACATAATAAACTGAAACCAACAACCCATTCACACAAAAAAACACAAATGATAATGTCATTCATAAGTCATTCCATTCTTTTCTATAGCCATTAATAGGAGGAGGGTGGTCCCACAGCTCCACCCCTAAGGGTACCTCTAATTACTGTAGGGAATGACCTCCCACTTGTCATCACAGTCTTCCCAATTTTTAGACTACAACTTTGAAATATTTAAATTTGTTTTGTACTGCATGCAATCACATTACAAGTTAAGGCAGTGATATAACCTTGTCCAGTTAGAGTGTACATTACCTTCAGTCTTGTCCGTCTTAATTTATTATTGTACTAAACTTATTGAAACAAGCTCTACCTGTACTACCAGCTAGCTACAAAGTAGAACTCAGGTGGCAGCATTATCTGGGTGGGATGGTGGGGTGGGGGGTGAGATCTAGCAATATCAGTTTTGTTTCCAAGCTCACTATAACTTTGGACGAATGCTGGGAGCAATGATCAGACCCATATAGATCCATACACAGACTGTTTATTCACTATCCCCCCCAAAGTTTGCTTAGTAATGTCATGTTATACTCCACCCCAATTTAAGCACAACAGGATGCAGTTTCAGACAATGCTCATTAGCACATCAATAATTAATTATCAAAAAAATAGCAGCAATCAGTGACTACATGAACAACCAATAAAAAAAATATTTTTCATGGTACATTTCTCTAAGATAATAAGTGCAAGGTAGTAAAATGGTTTATAGTGTATTATATCGGTTGAGTTCTATCGAATGCTATGATCAATAGACAAAACAGGATAGCATGTTTTTGATTATAGATAAGTATACTAAAATAGCCTGTGTACATCTTGATAAGCAACATTGGGAGAAACTTGAATTTTCAGTTCTGTTGTAACATCTTCATAAACAGGAACATTTGTGCTCTGCAATGGGTTTCTTTTATAACAAAACTTTTGCTTCTTATTTTTCAAAAACAATCCAGAGCAAGTTCCAACAATACCACCATACACAAGACACAGTTCCAATGACTACTGCAACTGGGTAAGTAATGCCAGTCACTTGATTGACTGTTGTAGCATTACTTGATTCTTCTACATCATGACTTATGGCACCAATATCTGTAACTTAAACAATGTAAAAAAACAACAACATTATTGTACCACAACAAGATATAACTTAATAAATATAGCAAAAGTACAACTGCAAATATAATAATACTAAATGCAACAGTATCAATATTATCAGAATAGCTATTTTGAATACTAAAATTCAGAGTAACATCTCTTTTCTCGTATTGGGTAATAATCAAAGAAATTGGTAAGGAATTATCTACAAGGTATAATATACAAAAATAGACAGTACTTAAATTTATATAATATATACTTTTTAACAATTTCATTATTAAATTTTTTTCTGCCATAATATCATAGTGTCAATAATTAACTCAATAGATTGATGAAAATGAAAAAATACTTATATACATTATATCTAATTATCTCTGAAGACAATTTATCTTGTTTGTTAAAAAAACAAACAAATTGAACAGCTTCTTGGTATATGACAAATTTAGAACACATCCATTTGTATTTCTAGTAGTAATTCCAGTTCTGAATTTTCTTTTTTTAGTTAAATTTTTTTGTATTTTGCCTTTTCAACAAATATTATTGTAAAATAAGATAATGAAGCATTAAATAAAATCAAGTAAATAGTAAAGATGTAGTTAATATAGTTGATATTCTTATTTGTTTCTGATTTTGTCTTGCAATTTTTTTTCAATTTTCTGCAGTTGATCTCTAAAAATCATTTCGACATGAAGTGTAATAAATACAGAACTTCACAGTAAGCTCATTCCAGCTGCAGAGTTGCCAAAAACAAAGGTACCCAATGCAGACAAGTATATTGGGAATGCAATTTGATTGTAAACATTCTCATATTTTGTATTAACAATGTCATGCTCTTGAGTTCACAAACAATTTACTGACAACATTAGCTGATAAAAACTATATTAGCAAATGTGTTTATGAAAGATGACTAGAGAAAGAATATTTTTGATGCTGAGTGATTATTTTTTCTCCTCATAAAGTTTTGTACCTATTGATTTCTATGTAATGAAGTGGTAGGTATACCATAGCTTTTGTTAATTTTACTTCCATGTTAGTTTCAATAGTTTAGTCTCAAGGGCCAAACTATATGACTATACTAATAAAAATCGCATCCTGCACTCTTTCATAGAAGCTGTAGGGATCTGAAGTCTACAAAAGGGGAGATTTTTGTAAGTATTAGGAAATGTCGAAACGAATCCATCAAAGTATTAAGACACATTGGCTTCATCACAGAAAATGCCCATTTGAGAAGTTTCAATTGAAGATTTTGTAATGATTGATGTGATTTTTAACGATATGATGTGATTTTTCACAAAGGGGTTGTGTCAAAATTATACAATTGATGAACATCAATACACAGAGAAATTATATGACAATGTAGTGTAACTGAGCTACTTTGTAAAAATGGGGGGGGGGGGGATTTTTTATGTTGTACCTTCCATTTTTCTGCAGGAAGCTATGCCACAGCACTTTTAAGTTTAAGTAAAAGGGATTTTGGTTATCAAAGACAATTTTGGTGGCAGCACATTTCAATCGGCAAAAACAGTACATAATACAGGCTAGCCCTATCACAAATATCTATTATTATACTGCTGGTGTGATAGCTCTATCTTATAATTATATTAAGTTTTTTTCACTGAAAGTAGTAATTAACAATCAATATAAATACTATTACAAAGTATATTATATCACCTCTTAAACTTGTAACATTTGTAATAGTCAGGACTGAAGAAGTAAATGTGGAGTTCCTAAAATTTAGTCGTGCTGAAACAGTGGATGGTCCTATTCTCTTAGTATAACTAGTGGTGCGCTCGAATAGCGCAAATGCATGGCGAGCGAGTAAATATATGAGTATAGGTAAAGATAATTTGTGAAGGAAATCGCTAAATAATAGCAATGATTAGGCATGAAGAGTTAACAATAACAGAATTACCTAATAAACTTCGAACGCAGTGGCAAAGAAGCGCAGCTTGACAATTTGCCATTCAGTCTTTCGCCAAGAAGAGAGTAGCTATAAACTTTTTGGTTGAAACTTAGTTGATTCTCCGTGCTCGTTAATTGAAAAATACCGGAACTGTAAACGCTTTACCTAACTTACGTAATTAGAAGCGCGGGCGAAATTTTTTGACGTACGCATACATACCTACATATATATATATATATATCTGAAATCTCAATTGAACACGACTGATAGTCAGCTTCGCTCGCTTCGCTCGCTCGCTGAATTAGCTGTACCAGTGCGGGAAGTAAAACTATAAGTGAATAAACTTGTTGTTGATGAGCTCTCACTGACAGTCCACACGAGAAAACCATCAGCAATACACTCATAAAGCACTGTATTCTGGATGCAAATGGTATAGAAATTCAAAACTTGAACAAGAACTAGACGCACACAAATATAGTAGTAATATAACAGAGCAACTGCAGTGAGAATAGAAGGCTGTTCACAATTTTCATACCTGAAGAAGACAAAGGTAAAACCGTAATTAGAAATATAGCTTCAACAGCAATAAATTTCATTATGCTTTTGCTTGTAACTAACGAACTATTACAAGCAAAAACTGCACCTAGTGTACAGTCTGCGAGAGAAATTATCCAAAAAATTAAATCAAACGACGGAAATCCGTTCTTATTATAGCTTTAAGCCCTCTCAGGTTTAGCTACAACATGCTGATTTTCTAATGCAAGGAAATTATAACACAGTTGGTATATTTCTTCACACTGTTTTTTTATAATGCTAGTTATATTTATAGTAATTCAGAAATTAATTTTTGTCAATATTCTACCAGTCAGCTGATTAGTTATTTCATGCTAAATTTGAATAGCGTTTATTTTTTATTAGAAAAAATGGTGCATTTCAAAGAACCGCCTGTACAGCACTGTTCATTACAGTAACATTATGTGTTGGAAACAACAACAGGTTTCATTACACTATTATCGTACAAGCAATATCAATTATTGAATATTAATACAATTACACAATTAGGAACTACATTATAATCAACAGGAAAATTACTATTGCTCAAGCTATCTTCCAAAGTTTATCCTTAACTCCGATGAACATATCTTCCTCAGTGAAAATTCTTCACAGAGCCAGGGGTCCAATGAAAACTTGAGTGCCACAAGTGTTGAGAGAGTAACCAGATATAAAACAGATATAATAAGTATTTGAAATATACTTTTGTAAATTTTGTTTAATAATTATCAAGTTTTAATTATTTAATGATTGTATTGAAATGTCTTGTGTACATTTTCATAAACAACGTTGGGAGAAACTTGAACTTTCAATTCTGAATTAGCATATTATTTTATAGGAATACAGCTAGGATATTAGTTTTCCAACAAAATCCTAATTTCTTGTTTAGGGCAAAAATTCAGCAATAGATTCCAGACAATTTCCATACACAATCCGGTTGTAACTAATAACAGGCGTGGCTACCTTACTAATTTTAAGGTCTAATAATACTGCACGTAAATTGCCCATTCAAAATCGCTGTTAAGTTTAAATCGCACGGGGAAGTAAAATAGCGTGGAGAAATAGCACCCAAACTAGGTGAAATAATTCGATTTAGCGAAATAGTACTGGTAGGTGTCAATGCGTGCACCCTTAGACTTCGAAACGTACAGTTAGAGTAGTTTCTAGGATACAATGTCATTCTTTAGTGCGGAAGTTCCACTGCAACAGTTGGATTTATTTTATTTTTTTTTATGGATTAAGAAGAGCTTAGGTCTAAAATGAAATTCCATAGGAACTAAAAGTGAACGTATGTGTAGCTACAGTACAAAGGATTAAAATATTAATTGGCCTTACTATTAGCTAGTGATAGCAGGGGTGATGGTGATATTACTCATACAAACACATCCGTTTAAAATTGTACAATGTGCATCACACAAAGTTAAAATGAGTTTTAAATTTTTAATTACAGTGTGAAGCAGTGTAGACAGTGTAAGAAGGATATAAAAAGTAATTGAAACATAACATATACTGAAAATTAGTTATCTAATATTTGTGATTGAAACATTTTGTGTAGGTTTTCCTAAACAATGTTTGGAGAAACTTGAACTCTCAGTTCTGGATCAACATCCATAACAGGATTATTCATAACAGGATTATTCAGCATCAGTTTTATAACATCTCTTTTTAGGGAAGAATTCCACAATAGAATTAAACAGTTCCACTACATATGAATGGTGCAGATCCAGTGATTGATAACGATGATATTGATATCTACAGTATTTGATTCTTCAGATATACTATAATCGAATTAAAATTTAAAAAAGTTTCTTAACTGCATACAAGTTTTTGAAATAAATAATGTAAAATGTTATAGCAAACTTTTCTCTGTTGTCTAACAAATATAATCCGTTATTTACTCGCAATTTTTGGTGGCTCCATCAACAACTTTTACCACATAACTAAATTTAAAGAAATTAATAAAAATATTTAACAATATGTCCCATACTTTGACTGTGATCTTGTATGATCTTACTAGTAATCTTATCAAAAGATAATTAAGGTCAACTGGTTAAGATTCCATCCTATTTTTATTTATTGAATGATAAAGTAAGATATTAAGAATTTATTTGTAATATAATCTGACCTAATCTGACCTAATCTTATGTAAGATTTGTGTTAATCTTTTCTGCTGGAATCAGATGAGGAAAAAACTTGGTTGTATACATACATTTAAATCATGATGTCACAGTATTAGTTAGAATGTAAATTTCAGCAAAACCTTCATTTTTGTGTGCACATTATAGAGTATAATTTGGAGCACCATAAATATTATATTTTTAAACAGTGTGGCAGTGATCAAGAATGTCTTTGAATCAAAATGCATATTAATGAAAGATAACTACTTATACCAGAAAATTGCATGTAACATTGTGGGAAAACAGTGGCAGCCAAAAGTAATCTTAAAATATTACTCTTAATTCCCCTTACTGGCACAACTTCTACAAATCCCCCACTATTCCACTTTGTCCTAATTATCAAGTTACGGCATTCTGCATTACTGTGGCATCTTCACATGGTCCTAGGAGTTCATATTGGAACTAAGACAACACCATCTCAATATACGATTGCTAAGTAATAGCCATCTGTTCAATTAGACTAAATGCTCGGCTTATGTAATCACTTTGTGACTTTATTTTGCATAGGATTGCACTAGGTCAGGTGATTCTTAAGTTTAAAGTTCAAAGGAAGTAGAGAGAGGCAGTATTGTAAAAACAGAAACCAAATGATAAAATAATGTGACAGGCTTTGGGAAAAGGTACAGATTAGCTCATTATTTTTTATGTCAGTAAACATTAGTACAGTAAATTACTTACCTCCTGATACCCTACATTGTTCAAAACTATTCATTCTCAGTAAATGCAATGCTTTGAAATGGAGTTATTTTAATCCTTAATTCTAGGAATTATGTCTCTAAACATTCATTTTCTGTTTACTCAATTTCTGGGGAAGCTATTAGAACCACTTGTCAACTGTATTCAGCATTTACTTTGCCAAGATGTGAATGCAATTTTATACCTTTTGGTGAATTTTCCAGTGCACACCTCAACATTACAATTAGAACTTGATATTTTGTTTTCACCCTATTGTTTACTTTTCTACTTGTGCAATAAAACAAATGAGATCACAGCTACCTTGCAGTTCAGGGAGGGGGGATATTATGCTATGAATTTCATTATTTTTAGTCCGCTGATAAGTGCAGTGTTGTTATATTCAATGCATGCTCATTACTATGGCAGTTTGGAATACATCCACTCTCTGGCAAATTTCTGTCAACAGTTCTAGTTGTAATGTGACACCTTGTACAACATGCCTGAAGAATGTGGAATGTCAATATTTGAATGGTACAACCATTTATGTATACAATAGTTAATGCCAAATCCCCCTCCACCATTTTATTCTCCAGAGCTACAATCTGTAACATTAATCAATGCTTAGTGGTACACCCTTTACCAGATTATGAATACAGGGAAAGGGGGGATAATAGTATTGTAGAGTATAAAAATGCTGTTTATTGTAATGCTCCCACCACTCGCATTTCATTGGCGGAGAAGGGATGCGCGCGCAGGACGGAGTAGAATTCCACGTCAACAATGGGACTAGCTATTACTATTTTGGTCGCTGCTAGATAAAGGGTTGGCCCGAGAGGTGAGTGACTCGGTCTCTTAATATAATTGCCAGCAACGTTGTTCGCAGATGCGGTATCGTTTAAAGCTACACTGATAGTCTTTTAGTTTTACAGTATCATAGTATTAAAATTGCCTCTTAATTCTTGCACGTTGTGTTCTGTGTGGAATTCGAGAACTTTCAGAGCCTCTACAGAAACGATAACCATTGCATCAAGTGAACCTGTCACTCTGGAATTTGTGAAAGGAGTTACACGACTTAACACCCGTAGGTATAGAGATTACTACTTCAGTTGTAACATCAATGGTCGCTTCCTTCAATGGCAGTATAATAACAATCTTCTTACTGGGTTTCGAGAGGTTGATGAAGTAAGCCGATCAGTAGTTTTTTACTCGACCCAACTATTCATATACTGCGTCCCTTTTGTCCTCTGAACCTTTAAGAAACCACAGAAGAGCCATGGATTCAATTTTAATGATATCCTTCACAGGACCAATTCCTTCAGATTTCAATATCACCTGCAGCAATGGTCCAAACTCCAAAAAAAATTTCCAAGTTCAGACTGTTAGTCAATCATCCACTTCCCTTACTCTTAAAAACAATACAGAATATTACATCAACATCTCATGTCCTAATACTTCATATATATATAAATTTGGTAAATACTGTAGTATTGTTATTATCTAGAATGGAATCATTATATGTTCATTATTAAAACTTTTAGGTAACTGTCCCTTTATCTCAGACTCTCAAGATTTGTCAGTGGAATATTACACCACTGATTTGAATTATACTGTCATGGCTGTATTAACAAGATCTGACAACAGCTACATAGCAACAGAATGTGGTGAGAATGGAGAATGGAGTGGAATGGAAACTAACTCAACTATGCCCACTATTGCCATAACAAATGTCCCTCTACTCAATAGTAAGTTTTTGACATAACTAGAATTATATGACAATAGCTAAGTTGTTTCTGTCAAGATGAACAAAAAATTGAATTGTCTTATACAAGTCATGCAAATGCTGATATAAATATTCATATTCTAAAATTCCCTATCTTGTCACACCACGCACGTGCTGGAGCTTTGTTTGTAAATATTATATTACTATCCTACTTGGGAGATATGAGCATGTCAAATAAACAGTTTCAAGTTCAAAACTGGCCATCATCACACAATTACTAAATAGAAAACATCATGATGATAATAATTATGATTTAACTATAAAGGTTATGACAGTTAATATTGAAAATTTACTTATTCATTAAATTTTGGCTTATTTTGTAGATTGCTCACATGCTAATCAGAATCATACTGTTAGAAAAGTTGTGAAGGTAGAAGTGGAATCAATTAACATACCATTTATTTCCAGTATTGCATCTGGAACTTGTTTATTTGGATTGCTACTTGGAGTAGTAACAACAACACTGGGATTCTTAATTTGGATCAGATCTAAGAAGTCTAAAATTAGTATATTGGATTACGGACCAAAATCTTTTCCAGTGTATGAAGATGTGTTTCCCATTCGAAAAAATAATGTTTCTACTGCTCATAATATAGCTTATGAGGATATTCAAATAAGAAATGAACAAGACTAAAAATAACATTGTTTATACATACCATTACAGTTTGTGTTATTTACATTATTGTCTTGTTTTATGTACAGATTCAATTGATATGATAAAATTGTGTACAACTTTTTTTTACAAAACAAGTGAGCAAAGATCAGTGTTATTTCTCATACAGCTATAATGTGGTTTATAAGTACAAAAATTAATTGAGTAGGGTCGAATGATATCGTTATGACCCCAAAAATTTTTTTTTTGATACCTCTTAAAGTATTAATGGTAGTTTGAATATAATCCTAGTAAGCCCTGTTATATGAAATTACAAAAATACATATTATATGAACAGTTTATATATAGCTGATTTAAGTTTTTCATTGCTATAATATAACAAACGCTGGAAACAATAATGTGTTCTGAGCATTGTCAACCTGAGGACTTGTTACCTAATAACACACAAAAAGCACCCTGATTGTTCAGTTTTTTATTTTCTTTTTAAAACCTTAAGCCAATTCAATGTTAAAATATTTTATTAGGTTAGTTAAAAAATAATCCTAGTAAGCCCTGTCTTATGAAATTGTAAACAAAAGTTGAAATAGAGGTTAGAAATTTCTCCTTGCAATAAATTTAACACAAATAGCTTTAACGCAATGTAACACAAAAGTTTTAACGAGCTATAACACAAAAGTTTTAACGAGCTATAACACAAAAGCTTTAACAACTAAAACAATAATATTATTAATATTTTTAACGCATTCTCAACCCAAAGACTTGTAGCTCAATAACGCCGACGCTACTGTCAGCTATACTTTCATCAAATTGGCTCTAACAAATTATTTTACTGGTGCTGGAAGATTCATACAGTCTGGTGTAGAACTCGCCTCTAGATGTGGAAGACTGCGCCACTCTAAGTAAGGAAATTTATGTAAAATTCGTTCTGAAGGACCTACGTAAGAATGGCCCACACCTGTAAGATAGACTGGCACAATGCCCAGAATATAGCTAGTTTTAAGGCACACTAATGATAAAGATTTTGGGCGGAGAGACGGTAGCCCATTCTGCTGTGAAATTTGTTGGTGAATTCCTTAAAATTGGATTCAAACAAAGTACAGATATTATTGGAAGGTACTCTCTCAAATGTATTTTTGAAACTGGGGCCATGCCAGTCTTATTAATTGCAGACTGGACTCAAGTAAGTCACAATGAAATTGAGAACAATTTTAAAATATTCACATTATTTGTAATAGAAATATCTGGAGTACTAAGGTGAATCTACTACAGGCTGCGGGGTCGTAGCTAAAATCCGTAGTTTATAGAACGGCCGCGCACTATGGTAACAGCAAAGTCGCTGCCACCAGAATCTTGCTAGAGACGTATCTCTGTTAACTTTTAAAAGCTTATAGATGCAAGACTGACTTACAACACGTGGTGAGGGATTTGATATACCTTATGCCCCTCACCACCGACCAATCAGAATGATACAACTATCTTTAACCAATCAAAACACCACAGCTACTGTTACACCACACAAATGACACATGAGTTGTGAACTAAAGTTATTCAGGGCTGATGCGTAAAAGCAGACAACACCCTGTTATTGACAACGACATACACAATGAATACAACTGTTCGCACACACACACACAACACGGTCTTCACTTCTTGCTTCTTCAATGTGGGCTGTTCTCCAGGCCCACACAGGCAAGATTGTAAAATGTACTGGTAATAATATAGTTGCTGGGGCAATGACAGGATTGCTCTTGCAAGTCTTCCAGGTGCACTTATTGGTTCAGTTGCACAGCTTGGGTTGTGGCTACTTTCCAAACTTCTTCCACCCCAGGTTCGTCTTGCTTTACAGAACCTCCCCCATGTTCATTGTGTTATAAAAATGATGTGTTGTAATATTCCTTTGTCATTATATTTTTTAAAAATTTATGTTAACAAATAAGAAATACACTTCACACTAATTAAAATCGGAATTTAGTACGGTACATAATACTGTATACTGTATATTGTATTGGTTACTGTGCATGGGCATTTCAAATTACATTTTGGAGTACTTCTAGGTGGTAATGATGTTACCAGTATACCTATTACTAAAGGT
>WLWD01001788.1_pt1 | contig 81933 bp, 54 predicted proteins | sample 6712731 | NCBI WGS metagenome assembly WLWD01 (sample SAMN12718690, study PRJNA576275) | sponge metagenome | isolation source: marine sponge | host: Mycale hentscheli | place: New Zealand: South Island, Marlborough, Capsize Point | collected 2014-11-01
CTATAGGAGTGGGTACAGGGAGACTATAGGAGTGGGTACAGGGAGACTATAGGAGTGGGTACAGGGAGACTATAGGAGTGGGTACAGGGAGACTATAGGAGTGAGTACAGGGAGACTATAGGAGTGGGTACAGGGAGACTATAGGAGTGGGTACAGGGAGACTGTAGGAGTGAGTACAGGGAGACTATAGGAGTGGGTACAGGGAGACTAGAGGAGTGAGTACAGGGAGACTATAGGAGTGGGTACAGGGAGACTATAGGAGTGGGTACAGGGAGACTATAGGAGTGGGTACAGGGAGACTATAGGAGTGAGTACAGGGAGACTATAGGAGTGAGTACAGGGAGACTATAGGAGTGGGTACAGGGAGACTACAGGAGTGAGTACAGGGAGACTACAGGAGTGGGTACAGGGAGACTATAGGAGTGGGTACAGGGAGACTATAGGAGTGAGTACAGGGAGACTATAGGAGTGAGTACAGGGAGACTACAGGAGTGGGTACAGGGAGACTACAGGAGTGAGTACAGGGAGACTACAGGATGAGTACAGGGAGACTACCCGAGTGGGTACAGGAGACTATAGAGTGGTACAGGGAGACTATAGGAGTGGTACAGGGAGACTATAGGAGTGAGGTACAGGGAGACTAACAGGGAGTGGTACAGGGGACTACGAGTGAGGGGACAGGGGACTACAGAGTGGGTACATGGAGACTATAGAGTGGGTCAACGGGAGACTAATGGGTGGAGTACAGGGAGACTATAGAGTGAGTACAGGGAGACTATAGAGTGGGTAACAAGGGAGACTAATAGGAGTGGGTACAGGGAGACTACAGGAGTAGTACAGGGGAGACTAACAGGGTGGTACGGTAGACTATAGAGTGGGTACAGGAGACTATAGGAGTGAGTACAGGGATACTATAGGAGTGAGTACCGGGAGACTATAGATGGGTACACAGGAGACTAAGGATGGGTACAGGGAGACTATAGAAGTGGGTACAGGGAGACTATAGGAGTGGGTACAGGGAGACTATAGAAGTTGGTACAGGGAGACTATAGAAGTGGGTACAGGGAGACTATAGGAGTGGGTACAGGGAGACTATAGGAGTGGGTACAGGGAGTCTATAGGAGTGGGTACAGGGAGTCTATAGGAGTGGGTACAGGGAGTCTATAGGAGTGGGTACAGGGAGACTATAGGAGTGGGTACAGGGAGACTATAGGAGTGAGTACAGGGGGTCTATATAGGAGTCGATACAGGGAGACTATAGGAGTGGGTACAGGGAGTCTATAGGAGTGGGTACAGGGAGACTATAGGAGTGGGTACAGGGAGAATATAGGATGAGAGAGTGTGGGGGAGGGGGGGTAGTTCACTAACAAAAAACTGTGCTTGGGCAACTGGCCAAAAATATCACGGATATAGGATGACGGGTAGAGGACGGGAGGGCATTGAAGGAATTGAGAAGAGACGCGTAGGAGTTGATGAGATGCACAACCGGAGCTGACCCCACTTTTTTTCCTTTCTGGTAATTATGGAAACATTTTATTGTCCATTATGGTTGTAAATATTATGTTATACGAAGTTAAATTTCCTTTTTATTTTTTAAAATCGACATTTTTAAAATGTCCCACAATATTCTTTCTTTTTTTTTACATAATTATAATATTAAAAGAAAAAAATTCAACCCTATGTTATTGATTTAGATACTCTTTATCTCTCTCCTTCTCAGGCATTTAAGAAACACAGAATTATTATAGTTTTAGGTTATAACCAGATCAAACCCAAGAACAATGGCTTAGTGCAATAGTATTGTAATATTGTACAGTTCAAGATATTCTGGAGTATGTGACAGGTTCTGGGAAAGGTACAAATTTGCTAAAAAATTGTTGTTATCTTTATTTCAGTAAACAACTGTACGGCAAATTACCTACTTGCTGATACCTTACATACTATACAAAAGTATTTGTCCTCCCATATGAAGTGCTTTAAAAGTCAAGTTATTTGAACATAAGTTTGAGAAAACGTGTCTCAAAAACATTCATTTCGCCTGAGCTTAGTTCAAGAGGCTACTTGAACAACTTTTAACTGAATTCAGTTCATACTTGGCCCGGATGTGAAAGAATGGATACAGATTATGATAAAGTAAAAAAGAAAATTCAATAATTTGACGTAAACTCACATTTTTGTCCGTACTGCAAAACTTTCTGTTTAGCAAATTTGTACCTTTCCCTGAGCCTGTCACATATTATATCAAAGAGTTAAATATACACATTTCTTATATATAATTTTTTTTTCACGTGTTTGGTTTGTTTAAAAATGACCTAAAATTTCTATGCATGATAAACTAGATTATTACTTAAGTATTATCTGTTAATTCAATTAATTAAACCTTTAATAATGTCAATTAAAAATGAATTAGAATCATAACAGAAAGTATTACTGCAGGATTTCTCATTACTACTTCAGTTTTTATATTGCATATTGTATATTAAAAAAAAATTCCATGAATAATCCTATTTTGTGGTACTATTGAAACACATTTATTTGTACTACTTATTTATTATTATTGTACAATGTGATGAAAATTTAATATATAGGGTCCAATGCAATGTTCACAGTATGAATTCACTATTGTGCTAAGTGATAGCTCTCTAAATGAAGAGCTTGTGATAAATGTCACATGCTATCAGATGCAGTGCTATGTTAATATATCTGTGCCACAACCTGTCTCTGAGCAATACTTAATTGAAATTAAACATGGGACAACTGTACTAAAGGAAATTAATGTAACAGGTATGTAAATAAAAAGAGACTGAGATCTGTGATAAGACAAATGTTAAAGTTTCTCCAAAGCCTTATATATTTGGCTGCCAGAACACTTAATCCAATATGAATTAGTAAATACATTTTATTTCACTTACAAACTACTTGATTAAATTATCTAATACTCCAAAAAATTTAAACTAAATGGTCAAGTTTAGTATAATTATGTTGTTGAGATTTTGGTTTTGATATATGAGTTGAGTGGTAGTTGATAGTAATGATATTAGAAACAGTATGGAATATGAAGGGAGGCAATCTGTTTGTAGAAGTTGTGTACAAATAAAATTCTACAAATATGGTGATCATTTTCTTATGCAAAATCCAGGATTTCCTTAGTTACCATCTTTTACAAGCTTCAACAAGATAATCACGAATCAGTTTAACTGCAATATATATTTCTTTCATATACATGTATATACTCTGTAATTATAATATACCAGTCCATAAACATTGATCTGGATGATAAGGCTTCTATTGTGTCATCAAATGACCTTGCTCTTGATTTAAATTATTTCAAAGGCCTTTTGGAGGCAATGTAGGTCATGGTTACATGTATCAGTTAATCACAGTATATGAGTTAGGAGAGTGCTGGGAGGGGTTAGTGAGTATGTGTTAGCAGGGATTGGTAGGGGATATGTTGGCAGGGTTTTTTGAGGATGTGGTGCTAGCTGGTCAGGGGGGTGCGAGCCTTATCTATCGTTAGTTGCTAGTAGGATCTAGTAGTGTTGCAGGACCTGGTACCTCGTATGTGGATGGAGGATTCTTGTGCATTACCAATCTCCTTCCAGTAATAGTTACAGAAGGCAGAGAGTGGGGAGGTGGGCGTGAACAATCATGAATGGCAAGGTCAATGATATATTTGTACTCAATATTTAAATCTCTTGTGAAAATTATATTATACGTAACTTGTATTTTTCTCTATTAATGTTAATTATAATTGGACAATTTCTAAAAAATGTTGTGAATAATTGTCATAGCAACAAAAATAAGAGCATCTACTACATCTACTACAAGCCCTGGAAAATATATTACTGTATGTTCAATCATTATATTTACTATTATTATTTACCAAATTTGCATGTATGTCATGTATAAAAATACATGTACAGTTATTAAATATTCTGAGCTATACCCATAATACTAAATTAATGATGTAAGTTTAAGAGATAACTGGAAGTTCAGGTTATCTTATATAATTGTAGGTGTCATTTCCTCAACAAATTCAAAGCTATCAATTAATAGTTGGATGTGTGATTGGAAGCTTCCTGTTTGCACTACTTATGGGAATTCTGGTTGGATTCTTTTGTGGAGTTAAATATACAAGAAGAAATGTAAATAGGAAGCAAGCTAAAGAGAGCATGGATGTTTCAATTAATGCAACAATGTCAACTACAGGACCACTGTATGAAGAAGTTGAACTAAAAAAACTTGTCAAAATGTCACAAAATGTTTCATATGACATTCTGAAGAAATAGTGTGCTCATTTTTATTCAATTTGATTTCTTTGTTGATTATTGATTTCACAATTTCTTTGTCATATTAGATGTAACTCTGGTTTATGATTTCATTTGAACATTACATAATTAAAAATAAAAGTTTAGATATCACCAGAGAATTAATCCAGGAGCACATGCTTAGTACGAAGTTTAATAAATATTGGTGCTTCAATTATTGTAGTAAAACATATCTGTTTTTTTCTGTATTGCTTAAGAAAAAAGGAAAGAGAGTACAATCCAGATTGCACATATATAATCGCTACATGCAAGTAGCTATTTAATATTCTCAAATATTTTTTTTTAAATTAGCTATTACACTGTACAATAAGTATATCATGTGCTTCCACTAACTTTGGTTAAATTTTATTTGCAGTGGTACGGAATAATCAAGCATAAAGAAATGAAATTTGCAACATATTCATTACAGTTTTTTCCCAATTGTTCCGGATACATATAGCTTAATATGAATAACAATTTCAATAGCACCAGAAATTACAAATTTACTATATATAGCAAACAGTTAGAGAACAGTGTATATACATGCTATTTTTTTTTCGTTATTGCCTTAAATACTACCCTAGTTTATGCTATTTATAGACCTAAAGTAGTTGTATTATGAGGTCTCACCCAAGTGTATATTGGGTCATCCGACTTATCAAATTGTTAAATTGTTTTGTTTCAAATATCTTGTCTGTGCAATACTTGTTCATATCTAGCTACTTAAAAAATTTTTTTCGTCATAGTTGCTTTTGACCTCCAAATGTGCTGTATGGCTTTTTACATGCTAATTACAGTGGCTTTTAAGACAATTTGTGTATGCTCACTGTGGTAGGGAAACTGTCAGGCCTTTGCTATGGCTCTTGATCTCGCACACCTATAGAGCTTATAAAGTCACTTCATTCTCCCTCACTAAATCTTCCCATACACTAGCTTCTTCCCCCTTAGGTTAGCAATATAGACTCATGAGGTACAGTACAACGACGTGCATGATGTAGGAAAAGAACAAGAGCTGCTCAGGTGCATAACCTTTATATGCAAATCACTGACCATGAAGCCATGCCCACTGGCCATGACACACATCATCTAAATAATGACAACTACGTTAATATAGTCCATTTGGTTAGAGTTCTGGTAGTACAGGCAACTCCGTGCCCTTAATTCTCGGTGTGGGCGCCCCTTGCAGCATCTAAGTCCCTCCTCTTTTCCTGGATAACATCTTTATGTGGGCTAATCCCACAGTTACATATGTTGTTTTTCCAAAGAGTATGTATAGTCCTTTAATAACTATAGCTAATAATAAAGTTCATATCGGTGCATGGCATCATACGATAGTACTTTATATTGATATTTATTTAGCTTCTTCCACTCCAATTTCAGATACTAATTTTAATGACTTACTTGCTGTTACATCATGGTTAGAAGCAAATGTATTTACACTAGCTTCAGACAATAACATGTATGACTCTGTTTGTCCTGGAAAATTCAAGTTTACTTGCAGTGCATTGGCGTAGGAAAGAGGGGGGGGGGGCCTCCGGAGATACATCTGGATATCATAAATGAAGTACAAATTCAAATTCAGTACACTTAAACAGGGTAAGCTGTATTACAGGACATACAATTGGGAGGAATGATTAATATCATAGACTGCAACCAGAAGGTATGTTCACACCAACAAATAAGCGTGAATAATTTGCAACAACAGTCACAAGAAAATATGATGTGATGTGCACACGTCATTATTTAGTGTGCAATCACATCTAATTTAGTCTGAAGTACACATCAAATTCAATAGGAGTTCACACCATAAACAGTGTGAACTCATACTTTCATATAAGTGTGAATGATTTTAATTTCAATCACACGTTTGCTTCTAATATAGTTATATTAAAATACATTCAAAAGAGATAGTGAATGTTCCCCTCCTGAATCCTAGAGCTCAATAAATCAGTGGGCCAAAATATTTGTCAACTCTCTTAATTGGCAAATAAGTGTACAGTTAATATAAATGAGAGCCCGCTACACCATTTGGTAATTCTTGTGTTGTCTCTATACAAGTTGCATTAATAGTTAATCATGAAGTTATAACTTGTAGTTACAGGAATACGAATGGTTGTATTTACAATTTTTTTAAATTGAAAGGTATTGTAGCTGACATGGAGAAACTTATAAGTTGTTTTTTTTTTTTATCAAATAGAGCATTTTTTTTTGAAAAAGTTAGGGTTGCAATAATTATACACAATTTGTAATGATTTTGAAATAAATAGCATTGACATAGGCTGCCAGTTTTACATTAAGTAATCATACATAATAAATACTTAAGTACATTGAATATTATACTATAGCTGATTTTAAGTAATTTTAAATCATTCATTATTTTCACTAGATGAAACACAAAATAAAAAAATCAGTATCACTAGCGAGGTTGGGGGAGGGCAGGAGGGAGGTGGAATAGTGACAAAGAGAGTAGGAAATCTGAGGGCACCCCTACCTTAAGTAAACATTATTACAGTGTGAAATTAGTCCATTTAGTCAATTTTAAAATATAGATTGTGCTATTTGGATACTTAAGCAATGTTTATTTGATTGTGATAAGTTTATAGTATCATTACTAAACTTAACACAATCAAATAAACATTGCTTAAGTATCTGAATAGCTATATGTTACTTCTGTCCAAGTTAAGCATAATTATTAAAATATTATTTCCACTTCCAATAATATAATAAGTCCTATTCTAATATTGTGTTTATTATGCTTTTTGCATTCTGTGTTCCTACTGCAAAAAAAAAATGAATAAAATGTATGATTACATAGCTACTATTGTTTATACTACACTTGAATAAGCAATGATAACTTGATAGTAATAAAGTATAATAATTATAAGAAACTGCCTAAGCTGAACTTAATGGTAATTGTGGAAAAAAATCAACTACTAATGTTATGAAACAAACAAAGTACACCTGTACCTGTCACCCGCACTTCATATTTGCTGACAATTCTTGAAAATTATGTGTTAACTTTAATTCCAATGCATCTATAATTCATTGTTAGAAAAAGCTTTTTTAGAGTCAAATAAACATTCAAATTTTGTTTTTTTAAACCGAACTTTTAGAACTTTGGAAGCATTCACAGTTTGGCTTAGCAAAATCTTTGTTTGCAGATCGTACAAAGTAAGTGGATATGAACTTCATCATTATTGCGGGACAAACATACAAACAATAGAAAGAGTACTATTAATTGTGCGACAATGTCTGAGTGATAAATACTAAAATTTCAATTGAGACACCTTAGTGTGAAAATCGCTTTGCTTGCCCAATACTTACAATCTGATTACATTTCAAATAATATTATGTAGAAAATTGGTCATCATACTAGAAACAGAGGTCATTACCATGCAGATGGTGATCTTTCAATTTAAGTTATACTAAATGCATGTTTATAACTTATTTAAGAATAGTATCAGAACACTATTATGTAAATATTTTCACCCCTATCAAGTAATCATTAATCGACTTATGAGTAACTATTATAATAATATGAACTTCTTTAGCAATTCTTGCTAAAAAGATGCCTACAAAAATCCAGTAGCTATATTGATGAACAATAATTATGTTAATAATGTAAAGATTGGAAAAATCATGTCAAATATTTGTATCAAGAACTTATTTCAACATTCATATAGATTTATATTATAATAATGCATGTTGTAATATATATTAATGTGATGCGGATAATTGTTTTAAATGTTGACACATAAGTGAGTCAGACTATTCATATGAAGGGAATTAAGTTAGATAAATACTTTCTCACTTAAAGGGGTTTGAAGAAGCAAAATTACAATGTGAAAAAATCTCACTGGTCACCTAGGGAATTTTGAACCGAGACCCCTGGCTTAGCCACCAGTGCTCTAGCCACTGAGTTACAACAACCCATGATGATAATTGTGATGATAGAGCCTTTTCTATTCACGTTATGGTCCCTCTCTGGAGGGGAAGATGTTTTCTGTCGACACAGATCAGTTGTTCTGATGACACATAATTGGTGGTCAGCTCAGTAAGTGACTGCAGCAATTAGCACTACTTAGTTTAGGAAGATGACACCAAGTAAGCACATCAATTAAGCGAAATGTAGTTAAATTATAATTATGATGTGTTTTAATTACCACACTGGTTCTTTTCTAATGAGTGTAAAATGTAAAGTTCTTCAAAGTCGTGTGGGTTGTCGTTGCTCTGTGGCTAGACAACTGGTGGCTAAAGTTAGGGGTCCCGAATTCAATTTCCTGGCAAAAACTGAGATTTTATTCACGTTTTTGCCTTCACTTCTCTTTTGACCCCATAAGTGTGAAAGTTTCAATCTTGTTTTATGAAGTGTCAGAATTTGATAATTGTGAGAATTAAGTTATTTACAGTATTTGTGTCATAAATTAAATGTGCCTGTGTGTATCATCCATCCATTCTCTTTTCTGTCGCACCTTCACCATTAAAGCTATTATTTACCTATTCAAACTGATAAATTTCTAATGATAGTTTAAATATTAATGTTTATAAATAGCTACTGAGACATACAACTTGGAATGTAGGTCAACTCTTAAACTGGACCACATTACTCATTAGAAAAGAACCAGTGTGGTAATTAAAACACATCATAATTATAATTTAACTACATTTCGCTTTATTGGTACGGTTACTTGGTGTCATCTTCTTAAACTACACATTTACTGTCTTGCACATGGTCATATGTCCATATGCACCTTGTGTGAGGTAGCAGTATGAACTATGACCCACCTCCTTCTCACCACACCCCCTGTGTAGCCTTGGTGGTGAGAGACTTGTTGGGCCAGTGGCAAATACTGGTATGTGGTCATATTTGTGGTAATTGTCCTGCATCACCGGAGTCCCCCCCTGCTCAATCATATCCAACTAAATAGATGGAGTGTTTCTAGCTTTTTTATCAATTAGGTGATTTGAAATAGGAAGGTGGTGGTTTGAAAGCTGTGTCTATAAATAGTCGCTAGCTGTCAGGACTAAAATACTTGAATCCATGTGCCACTACTTCTTCACATGTGCCTGCATTATGCTTGGTAACAGTATTTATAGGTCATAGGTCAACCTTTACCTGCATTCCTCAACCCTTAGCGCATGCGCATGATGCAGCATTGTCTATAATTATGTTAAATGACATGTATTGAATAAAATACAATTCAATTATCATGAACAAATGCAGTATATATAATAGTTAATAGGACATTCACAAATAATTTTTTATCAGAAACCTACTTCTGGTTTTCAGTTTGACAATATCCACACCAACAAAATCATTTTTTTCATAAACACACATGTACTTCCCTGCATTATATCTAGTAACATTAGCAATTGTTAATACATAAGCATTGTCATCATTATACTTGTTGAATTCCATATTATTCACTCTCTTTTTTCCTAGAAAACTCCAAGTGACTGGAAGTTCAGATTGACAAAAGAATTTCACTGTACTTCCAATATCGGCTAGAATTTTTTTGGGGCCTATTATCATTGGAATACTACCTATATTTATAACATAATGATCCATTATGAAAGAGTATATTTTTGTAATTGCAAAGTAAAATTAAAAATTATATATAATATACATAGTATTATATATATATATATGCATATATTATACTGTATATATAATATTATACTATATAGTACTTATTACATAAGTCAGAGTGTGATATTATAAGATATTTCAAGAGTAGGCTAATTTGTTTTCATGGAGCCAGAGGCTATATCACTCTGACAAGTGTAATAAGTGGTTTATTCTTCTACCCTAGACATCTTCACTATGTAGATTGTATTAGGACCTTAACTCACACAAGTATATAGTTGGCTGTATGGTCCCCCAAACCCCCTGCTGATATTTTATCAGCTGCTCTAACCCAGGTAGGTAGGCTACACCACCAGGGGAAGGTAGCTGTAAAAACCAGGAAAAGTGTTGAGCTTGGCTGGTTGCTATAACTACAATGGTAATGTGCTTGTGCTGTACAGAGTGAAATAACAACATGAAATATCTTGAGTTATTTCATGGGTCATGTACCTAAAATTATCACTGTGAAGATATATAGGGTGGAATAAAAATACATACAAATACATTATATATATTATGTTTTATTATTATATTATTACTTACTTGCAACTCTAAGAATAGATTCTGAGTAAAAATAGGTACCATGCACAGTAATTCCTTCACAAGTGTAATTCCCCTTATTCATAAATGCAATGTTCTTTATCACAATTATTTTTTTACTTATTCTGTACACGTTTCTCTGCAAGAACTTGTTATCGTTATGCTTCCATAGAGGGGTAGTGAATGTTTCACAGTAAATTTCTAACCTATCATGAAGTTGTTTGACGCTCTTTACTGGCTTTACCTTGTATGGCACTATTATAATACCAAGTGGACTAATTAGAAATACAAGTTCTAGCTTCTAGTTAAAATTTCCAATTTGTAAACTGAATGTTTTAGTCGTAACACTTGTAGATGTATTAGTTTACTATGAATTGACTTACAGAACACTCGAATTGTTTCCTTTGACAAAAAACTTCTTTCCTTATATGGATCAAATCCAAAACAATAATAATTGCCTGTGTTGTCTAGCATTACCCTTATGAGCAGCAGTTTATTGTATCTAATAGGTTCAGATTTTAATGATTTATAGTACCATCTAGAGGTTCCATTCTTTGCTAGACAATTCAAAAATAAAAGTTTTCCCACTATTGTAGGACCAGACTCTTCTTTTCTTCTAATGAGTGAGTCATGTTTAACTAGAGGAAGTATTATCAAACCAGAATATGTTTAGGAAGTCTTAGCTACTATTCTGCTAAACTTTATATAGTCAACTACAACTTATACAATGTGGTACTACAAACTAGTTATAATATAAATCATTCATTCATTCATAATAGTCAGGAGTGATGGAATTTCAATGTGAGGAAAGCGAGAGACACTACGTATCACAAGCCACTTAAAAAACAATTTAATTCTTGTTGATGAAGCAACATACAAGTTTACCAACATATCAATACTCAAAACAGCACACAATGTGCTCCATTGTGCCACCCTCCCCATCAAACATAAATCCTTGGGGGAGGGGGAAGAGAGAGAGAGGGGGGGGGGGGAAATTGGGTCATTACCCGTTCATCTCCCACACTTCCATCACTCCTGATAGCTGTGAGTTCATGTGAGTTCATGTGTGTTCACATACTCTACGCTAATACTGTCCCCACTCTGTAGGACATGTACCTATTTGACACATGTAGGATAGCTACATTTCCTACAGTGTAAGACATAGGAAATTTCAGTTTTTGCCTAGTGTATATTCATAAAATCTATTTATTTTCCAGGAGTTAGATTGTTTGACTTAGAGTAATAAAAGATACTCCTCTATAATGAATAACAGACAGTTTTGATAATTATTTGATTGTATAATTTTCTCTTGAAATAATGCTCACAATAAATTGAAGCAAGATTCATGCTATGATTAGTCAGGCTAAGAGTATCATTTATAAATCAATTGCACACACAGCGAAATAAATATCGATTGTAAATTCCTGTAAACATCCTAATGTGAGTATACCTATGTGAGTATACCTGTGTGAATAAGTACACTTCCCTAATATTTGCCTTAAGTATATTTAGTGCTTCAAGATAATTTGATGTTTCCACTTATTCATCCATTAGATGAACAGAAAATTTAAAAAAGTAGTAAGGGTTACTGAAGCTACTACAAATGAGATAATTTTATCAATAATAATTCAGCGAATTGAGCGGAGCTGACTCTCTAATGAGTTCGCGATATATATATTTATTAGGTCTAGAAATTGTTTTGGTTCTTGCGTGGGCGTACGTGTGTACCCTTTCTCCTACTCGCTTGCGCGGGGTAACCTTCTTAGCAACATTTTGCTTTGTTTACTCGCCGTACGAAGTAGCGATGCCCAGTAGACAAAACGTTATAAACGCTCGGTCAAGAGCTTTGAGGGCGTTAGAAACTCCTGAACAAAAATTAGTAAGGAGAGCGATAAGAAATGAAAAAGACAGGGCAAGGAGGAGGAGAGCTAAAACGAAACAGAAACAGGTTGCAAAGTAAAGAATCTGACAGTATTTTGTAGCCACACCAAGCATGCATGGAATAGCTGCAATTACAGGGAACATGCATCGCTCGCTTCGCTATTTTGTGCTATTAGAGCACATCACTAGTTAATTCAATAGGGATTACTAGTTGTAAGACCTATTTCAATGTGAGACCTAGATAAATTAGTACAAAGCTAACTGTTCAATATGCCAGAGCTAGTTAACACCAGACTTACATGAACTAGCTAAAGATATCTAATAACAACATTAATTATGTACAGCTAAATATATCCAACATTAATATGTACAGTCACAATTTACTACCTCCTATAAAAACATCGGCGTAATCGTTGAAAGGTACTTTTGCTTCTGTATATGTTCCATAGCAGATATATCTACCACTATCCTTTTCATTAACATTCATCATAATAAGATAGTTATTTCGCTGTGTGTGCATTTGTTTAAGCACAGATGTTTTTTCTCCCTTTTTCATCCATACAACGGGTGTATCGCTGTGACATATCAGTGTGACTTTGCCTCCTTCGTATGCTACAATTTCCCGAGGAGATACTTTCCCGCGAACTATATCTTCTGGAATTAATGGATCATTAAGTGTGGCTGTATTTCCTAGAAAAAATATTTATTATAATTTCTAAAGACCATATTTATTATCAACACAAAGTACCGCATATTTGGTGCAACAAGAACACTGAGATTATCCGTTGCATGTCTAACAAGTTTCAACTACGCGTCAGTAACGTAACAATAAAATAGTAAGCCTTAATGAAAGCCTAGACATAATGTTTATAATTATAACGGAAAGAGAGTAGGAAGAGCTTGTTAGTTTTCAGAAGTAGAGGAAAAATTATTCTTCCTGCAATACTACACTCTGTTAAAGACAGAGAGAGTGACTGTTTATGATTTAGCCAAATATTTGAGAAGTTAATTTTGCCCCAACTAAAAGGGACAGAGTATTTTTCTATCTTTACATAATAAAAATATTAACGAAATACAAGTATAAAATTCAATTTGGATATGACTGGACAACTATTCTCATTGACATTACAAACATTCTTGTGAAGTGTATTACATTTTTATTCAATTTACAAAATGAGTAAACTTGTGTATTGCAAGAGATTCAATTTTGTTTATATTAGTCAATATAAATAGGATTTATAAATTAGACTAGGTCAGTGAATTTCTATATATTGTATTGGTGATAGCTACCTATGCTACCTTTGATTATTATGCTAACAATGAAACCAATGCTACTAGTTTGTGAATATTGTCGCACCTGATAGCTGGGTCTCTGTTAGATGTCACTGTAAATATTTCAATAATTTATAAAATATTAAGTCAGTGCAACCGTATTAGATATTAATTAGGTAATCCTATCACTACAGTGAAAGCAATTAAATTGCCGGAGAATTCGATTCCACCAGCTTTTTAGTTACAATTAGCGTACCATACCTGCATCTAGTCTGGCAGAGCCGAACCCATGTAGTTAGTGACTAGCATCAACGACTTGTTCCTGAGGAATTTAATTAAAAAGTGTCAAAATTGCGTCACATATTCCCCGCCATTTTAATATTTCCCGGGAAAGCAGCTGTAACTTGCAGCTCGGCAAGCGTACAGGGTTACGATCCGGCTTAGCTATGGAGTTCTGCTTAGGTTGTGGTTCTGATCTTCCATCAGAGTCTAGATATGTCCGTAGGCTAGTTGCAGAGAGATCAGATCTCTCATGACTCCGTTCGGGAGTAGTGTTAGCCTGGCGTAATCTAATGAAGGAAGCACTGGAAGAGAATTCTGGGCCCTCTCTATGTTCACTTTTAGCTGTAATCTTACATTACTAATATCATCACGTAGGAGTCTCCCATGCTTGAAGAAAAAGAACCGTATAATAATGAAGCATTATAATGACGTCCCATGACAAATGTACCAAGGAATGTGCTAAAACCGCCACCCCAAAAAATCGGGGTGGCGGCTCGAACAAGTCGTTGATGCTAGTGACTCCAGACCCTTTCCCTTCCCCCGCCCATAAAAAAGAAGGTAAAGGGTCTGGCCCGCCAGACTATTCTCTTTCATAGTTTTGCTTACCTTTTTGAAACCTGTACCAATCTTCCTCATCTGTTCCACCTACTTTTCATTAAATTAATCACTTTCAGCTCAATGTAAAGAAATTTACCTATTCAGTGCAGTAGGGACACGCTTTACCGAATGTTTCAGCTCGTGAATTATTCCGGAATCTCAAAAGATGGCTAGGTCTACTGATCTTTAGTAAATAAGCTTATATAACTAAAGCAAGTTATATCCACACATAACATGAGATTGCTTCACTTATAGCTACACCAAGAGTGAAATAAATTGTAATACACAGCTATTAACATCCCTAGTTTATTTTTTACATGGTATTTTATGTAGTGAATTATACAACACCTGAATGATGGAGCTCAGTTGAAAGTGTAGGATGCCTGTACAAATTTGGCATACTGCTATTAGCCATGAAAACATAGACACACATCTTATAGTATATCACATTTCAGCTATCCTTGATAGTGCCTTGCAATTGAGTCATAGTCTGGCGTAGCTTGATCCTATACCAACTAATATGTGACCGTCTACGGGAAAATCGGGCACAACGCGGCATGCGTAGACGTCGCAAAAAGATCGATTTAGTTCTTAAAATTGTATTAAATAAGCCTAACGAAGGGAACGGTTAGGCTATATATAGCGGGAATGGCTAAAGCTACGGCGATAAAACTTGGAGAGCTTAATATCTGCTTGCCGAGGAGTCTGTAAGTGCAAAAAAAAAATTTTTCGTCGGGGCCGCGTTGTGCCCGATTTTCCTGTAGACGGTCACATATCTACGTGGAGATACATTAGTAGGTAATGAGTATGGCTACACCAGCCTAGCCAGCACAGGAATAACAAATGCTCAGGTAGACATGTAAATGAAATTTCACATTGTGGGACTTTTCCAGTACAGGATAGGTCTAAAATAGTCTCCCGTAGCCTGGTCCTTCACCAGGAGGAAAGGGTCTAGAACACTACCATTGTCTCAGTGGTTCCAGTTTCATGCAAACATTAGGCTTAAGCACTTACATTGAGTGACAGCATGTGGTTAAGGAGAAAATTGAGAGTGAAAACTTTTATTCAGCAAGAAAATCAATGCTGTCTTTTTAGTCAAACTGTATTCATTCTTTCATTAGGCACGAGCAACCCAGCTGACTAAAGATTTGTGCACAGCATCTAATGCAGCCCCATCTGAGATACTCATCATTGTTCATGCCGAAATTGCAGCTTGCAGAATAAGTGGTTAAAGTTGTGATACTGCTAATGTTATACATAGTGCTAAAGCCTGTGACTAGGGCTAAGTTGTCTTGCACGAAACAACGTTAGGATATTTAGCGCTATCCCCTACAAGGTAAAGGTGGTGAAAATATGGAATTACTTAAATACTTGAGGACTGGTAATTCCAATTTTTTTTGGGTGAAGTAGAATTAAAACAAAACTAGAATTGAATAACAAATTTGTTTTTGTTTTCTGCTATATTGACAGACCACACGAACTCCGCGAACTGGTTACCCACCATACGTCGTCCTTCACCTACCATACGTCGTCCTCCACCTAGGAAATATCGACAATCATCGCCACGGTGGCTGTAGAAGGGGCGCGGTAGCTGGATCTGACGCAGCGCAGGAACGGCGTGTGATTTCTGGTACTACCGTTGGAATAAGTTAGGTACTTGAAAAGGAGGTAGTAAATAAATTAAAGGCAAAATAGATAGCTTCGAAACTGAGCAGAAAAAAATATTGCTGTAATGGTGACCAAGATAATTGCCCGTTTTTGCAGAATCAAATAAACAATCCAAATGTTTGGAACAGTGGAGTTTGTCTGATTATGCATAATAAACAGGTACAAAGTTTTATCATTTCCAGTACAGATTGGTTGTGGGACATTGGGTAGTTGATAAATCCAGAACTGTCTTGGAGCTTTCAGGACTGTTGGTAACTATGAGTTAATAATGCACTTCTGAGCTTGGACGATTGTATGGACTAGTTGGAATTTTTTCTATTAACCTGATCTTTTTAGTAGCATAAATAGCTACTGACTGGATTATAATGTAATGGTAACTAGAACCTCCTTGGAAGACAATTATCATTTACATTTAAACAAATTAGCTATAATGTGGTATTCAATAATTGATTAGTGTTGAGCTTCGACAGGATGTTTATTTCTTCTAAATAAAGTGCACCGACTAGTTAGCTTCAGGGCTATTGCGATTAAAATGCTTGGGATAAAAACTTCATTTATTGGTTACTTTTTGTTTATTACAGCAAACAGTAAGTTGTTAGTTACAATGACATCATAATGCAGTCATTAGTTGTGTCTATGCTACTACTATATAAGGCCAGTTAGTTACTGAAGAAATTCCAGTTTGCCCTAGCGACATTGCAAAGTACAGATGCACTAACAAGAATGATGGTGGTATCGAGTGGTACTTCTATACTCCTTCTAATACTGAAACTGTTTCATTAGTCCATCTGATTACACCTACTGGACACACTCAAACAAGACAAATTGCAGGAACTGCTGTAGTGTTTGAAGTCAGTGCAGCCAATTCATCTTTCATAAGAGCCACAGCAACAATTTCAGATCCTGTCGGCCTTAATGACACACGAATGACATGCCAAGGTGAAGATATTCTTTTAAATTTTGAATTTGGTAGGTCTATTTTAGCACACATTATATCCAGTGTAAATATTTATAATTTCCTCACCAGGTATGCTACCTACTCAACTCAGAGTAGTAAAAGATGATGTTGGAATAGATGTATATCCTAACAACAATGAAATTAACGATACCTACTTCAGTTTGGACTCAGCAATGAATAATAGATCATTGACCACAAATCCAATATATTTGAGTCAACCTGCAACTATTCATTTTTTTAGATGTCGAAATAATAATAGCTTCACTATTGGTATGTTGATAATTATAATTGTATTTTTGTTTATTTATTGACGTTGTGTCTAGATTCATGCATTTTTGAAGTTGGTAACAAAGAAGTAAGCTACACACACCACATGAATGGAACTTGGTCATTAATAAGGAAATGTAGTATGCGAGAAGTTTTAGTTAAGTGTATTAATGGAAGCTGGAATAATAACATTGAGTGTGATTTTAACGGTAAGACAAGAAGTAGTAAATATTTCCTGCTTAGATTTAGTAGTACAACATCAATTTATTGCTTTTTTATTTTCTGATCATTTCAGAACTTATCTCATTTATTGTTAGCCAGTTACTTATGGTTGAAATTATCAACTGTGAATTATGGGATGTTCATGTAATGTAAATTAAAAGTATGTACCTGATGAATTCAAATAGGCATTGCATTGTCAATTAATAGCTAAAGTATAATTATGAAGCAGTAATCATAGCCATTGTAATAGAACCTAATATTATGTAATTAATTATATTCAATATGACTGAATTTGCAAGGCTGTTAAGTGAGTATAATAATAGTAGTAAAAAGTTTAAATTAATGATACCATTACTAATGCATTATAATTATTGTATAAAATATTTAAACTGAAGAAAACCACTTAGATTATGCAGCAATAAGTGGTTACAACTGTTGTCACTACTAGAGCCAATGATGCTGCAGTTAAGTATTTTAGCTAAGGGAAACATCTGAAAAATCTACCAGCTAATGAATGGTTTGATTAATGTTAGATAATTGGAGGTCAAATATTTAGGAATAAATGGTTGAAGTAATAGATTATCAGTTGTTTATGTGAACTCAGCAAACAAAATAGAATAACATTAGTTCTTCTAGGCTTACAATAACGAATGGTTACATGCTAATGTTTTTCTTTCATAGGTGAGTATATCTAACACATTATCATTTATAATGCAAAACAGAAACATAGTCAAATTCTGTAGGCCAAGTTTTGTAAAATGAGCATATTGATTTTATAAAGTTTCTAGGAAGAATGTAAACTGTACGAATATGTTAGTCTCTAGCATAATACATCTAAACTCTAGTTATATCAGAAGCATGTTTGAAGATACAGATTAAAATAAAGTATATGTTCGAATGTATATTAACATTATTGTTAGAATTATGAATTCGATATGTTCACCAAAACATTAAATTATACACTAGAGCAGTGCCATACATACATATTTGGTATAATCTGCCTATGGCGTATTGAACATGTTGCGTGGTAAACCTACTTTTTTCTTGGTATAGAATGTGACTATTATAATAATATTCAATTTTGTATTACAGATATGAATATACCAAATGAGTTGTTGCTGGAATCATTGTCTCCACACCAGTTACTATCACTGTATATAGCTACAGTTAGACCAATGATACCAAATAATTCCAGAGTTATACTCTCTCCTACTTCTCTATCTGAGCCTTTTTATATTAATGATAATAGGACAGTAATATTATATTTGGAAAGCAATACAAAGTATAACCTTACAATTACCACCATTGACGGAATAAATTATTATTTTTCAGGTTAGTAACTTGTACAATATTAAGCAATTGTGTATTTTGAATGTTTCTTTACAATTACTATTAATTTTATCTTATTAGGAAGGTGTCCAATTCTTGCACATACAGGTAAAGATGACACCTGACAACAAGAAGTTTAATATAGACATAGGTTTAGAGCTTCCAGGATGTTGGCTGTCCTAGCTATGTGCAAATTACCCTTCAGGATATAGTACACAGTAAGCGTACCCTCCAGAAATCTTGCTGTTTACATTGTGTTGTTATTTCAACACGGAAAGTTCGACCTCAGTTGACCCCTGAAGAGGACTTTGGCAGAAGTGTAAATGTCGGGTTAAGTTTTAATTAACAATATTATTGGCTGTAAAAAATGAGAAAATTTGCTATTATTTTTTATAGTTGAGATACTCTGCTTTTATAAGCTACACACAATAATTAAAAATATAAATTTAAATAACTGAAATTAATGAAATTGACATAAACTTGAAAATATAACTAAAACATTTGCAGCCCAAAATAGTTTTAATCCTCTGAAATATCTAGCATAACTTTGATGACAAAAAAGGCCACAGTTTGTTGGTAAAATAATAATTTCAGTGATAGTCAACAGTTGTTTCTTGAGGTTTTGTGGTTACTACATATGTGTAAATATCAATATCAGATTAACGTTAGATAAGTCCAATTCATTGTTATATATGTACTGTAGACTTCATACATGTGTCCCAAAATTGTGCAGTATACACAATAATATCAATATTGTGATTCATGAACATCTTCTGTATGGTTGTTAGCTGGTAACTCATTTCCTGACTTAACTACTTACAAGTATTAGACAGAAGTAAAAAATATTGCCAACAAAATCAGAAAATCAATAGGACAAGTGCAATTGAATAGCAATAGTTCAGTAATTGATACCAATGTTAATCAGTCTTTTTTGCTGTAGCAATCTCTATCTGATAGCTACCAAACTTATTTAGACAAGATAAATTTTGGGCATGATACTAAATGTAGCATATATAAATTTTGTTATAAAAATTGGATATAGAGTGGACACTAATGCGGCATCAGTGAATGTTCTAGCTTTGAGTACAACAAGATTGAATGATACTTCACAATATGGTACTGCACTACCTCTACTTTGTTACAGCTACAATGGGTGCAAAAATTTCATTATTTTAAAAGTATTTAAGAATTCAATCTGAGCCTGAAGTATAGCGTATAATTCAAGCAGTGGAACTGTTGCTGTTAGTATTATTATTCTTTTTACACATTAAGTGTTTGTAAATGTAGAGTTTGAGTTTACATAACTTACTCTTTATATAGTTTGAATAACCACACTGTGTAAACTAGTAGTATGTGACCAGATGTTGATACTCGCCTGACTAGCATTCATTGTAATTAATCTGTAGGGTTTCAAGCTATCTATTGTATGAAAAGTTTTAGAATTATAAGATTATTTAGGGTGAACTGGTGAATAATGCATTTGACTTTGAGTTCATTTGACTGCAGTTATTATAAAAATCTATGCATTATATTAATTTCAAGCATACATTCATTCTTCAACTTTGACAAGGTGACCAGTAGTAATTACTGTTGACCTCCCACTTTTTACAGAAAATTCTTCCCTGTAATGTATTATTATTTATCTGCTAAGAGATATAATACAATTTTGAGATCCCACCAAATTTATCAACAGTTAATAATTATGTACAACCTCTTTTTTCGCTACTCACAACATGGAATTTAACATTGATCATAATAATTAGCTATAATATGAACTTCACGTCTTTACATGGCCTTATTTAATTATTGATTGGTATAGAGTTTCCTACAGGATGTTTATTTTTTTCTAAATAAAGTGCATCAACTGGTCAGCTTCAGGACTGTTGCAGTTGCAATGTTTGGGACTAAAACTTTCTTCATTTGTTACTATTTGTTTCTTAAGGCTAATAGTAAGTAATAATTTCTATGATTGTATAATCCTGTCATTAGCAATTTGTCCTAAAGGTCAGTTGGTAGCAGAAGTAATTCCAGTTTGTCCTGGTGACAGTGCTAGATACAGATGTACTTATAATGTTGGTACTTTGACCTGGAACTTTTATACTACTCCAACTGCAGCAATTGTCTCATTTCACCATCTGGCTACACCTAGTGGATATATTGAAACGAGAGAAATTGCAGGATCTTCAGTAGTTTTTGATGTCACTTCTGCTAATTCATCTTTCTTAAGTATCACAGCATCTATTTCTGATCCTGTCAGGCTCAATGGCATACGTATGACATGCCTGAGTGGAGAAATTCTCATAAACATTGAATTTGGTGAGTCAATATTGATATCACAAAATGTTATTTAGAGGGGGGTTGGGAGGAAGGAGGGAAATCCTGGCAAGTCCACCTCTTTTATACATACTAAGTTACTAGACCAAAAAAATCAAATCATTGCGAGTAGTCAACTAGAATGAAATAATTATGTGTTACATGTTGTAATTTTTGGTGCATGCTAATGGCATTTTACACACAACATGTAAATATTAAGGGAGTGGGTGGGAATAGCTTAGAAGTTTGGATAAGAAATTGGGGGTAGTTTGATGAGCAGCTATAACCCACCCTCTGGCCTTAAACCGCAAGATAATATAATTATACCATAATTATTGTGGTAACAGCCATGTATTAAAAATGTTACTTCCATGAATTATTACCCTCCAATTATCTAAAAAATATAGTTTAACTTCTACAAAGACAAAATATTTTGTCGACAAGGTAGAGTAAGCAGTACCATTTTATTTAACTATGAATCAAAATCTGATTATTTTACTTGCATGAGTTTCATTTGCGAAAGGTTTCTTCATCCCTACGTAAGAACAGACACCAAGAATTGTTTATTGGCGAATAAAGTCTTGACTTGTGAACCTCACTGGATATCATTGCTCAATCACCACTGTTTTTATTAGAAGGCGATGAAAAGGGAATGACATGCACTTATTTTGTTGTCGATGCTTTGGAATAAACTTCACTACATTAATAAGATAATATATTATTCCACTCAAAACAGCAGTATAATCTTAACTGTATTTAGTCTTTTACTCTGATCAAAGAAGTAACTAAGGTATAAATAGTTAAAACATGGCAACTCTCAGAATTGTCTCTAGACAACCGCCATCTTCCCCAAGTTTCGTTCTCGGGATAGGGACAATCATCAGCGATAATTCTTCGAGCCTATGATGTAACTATTACTTGTACCATGGTACAATCAAACTATTCAATAAGATTGGTTTACTCGCAATGAATATAATCTCATACTGACCCACTAAGTGGTGAAAAAGTGAACTGTTCAATCAAAACCTTGTTTCTATATGTTTCGTATAACCTAGAGCCATAATACTATTGGTTGCACCCCATGTCTGTTTGGTACATGATATACACTAAAATCCCATTTTACACTTTAAATCCCACACCAACCTCCATGTTGTTATATGCTAATTAATATAGTATGCATCAATTAGTACTGTATAATTATATGACTATTGATTACCAGATTCTCTACCTACTCAACTCAGAATATTGAAAAACACTGTTGGAGTATATGTATACCCATATCATAATGGAACTAACAATACTTACTACACTTTGAACTCAGAAATGAATAAAACATTATTGACTACTAATCCAATACATTTGAATCAACCTGCAACTATTTATTTTTCTACATGTTTAATCAACAATAGCTTCACTTTTGGTATGTTGATAATTCACTATTCTATTTTGATAGTATTTCTAACAAATGATATTATGTTTAGATTCGTGTATTTTTGGAGTTGGTAACGGAGAAGTAAACTACACGTATTTTATTAATGGAACTTGGTCAATACAGAGGGATTGTAGTAGTTCTCAATTATTCGTTCAGTGTGTAAATGGAAGTTGGAGTGATAATTTTGTATGTATAAATGAAGATTCAAATGGATCCAATGGTAAGAGACAATTAATTTAACAAAAATAGTAAAATTGCTTGCACAGGAGTGTGTTTTTGACAACTACATATATTATCATGACAAGTATTGGTGTAAATCAAGATTAAAAATAACGTACATTTTAAATTCGAATCGGCATTGCACTACTTCTTTATATTATAAATACGTATAACAAAGGTAGGTATGGGCATGAACTGCGACTGACCTAAAGTGCATGTGTAGTGTAGTTTCTTCCGAATGTTTGTTGAGGTTCTGCGAGGCCCACTCAAGTTTCTTGGAATACCCTACAGCTAGAGAGTTGCTTATAATTGAGGGTAACGGGTATGCTTATTACAGTGCATGAAAGCACATTTATCTTGAAAATATTCAGGTCAATTACCAAAAAAATATATTGTGAATGTCTATTACCTGAAAATAACATTATGAATGGGCACCTTACTTTTCAATATAATATCCTGAATATAATATCATGAACCAAGGATGCTCTAAACCTATGTCTCTGTTAAACTAAGACCGTTAGAACTAGAAAAAAACTATTATTACCATGGAAGTTATCTTACATATACACCATCTAGATCTAGAAACTATTTGTTAAATAGCATTATTGAAACCCAAATAGTGGGTAAGATACCAGTTACAAAATATCAGCGGTTAAATATTGTCAGACATAATACACTAACATACTGTTTCTAGTCGATTAATAATGAAGCATTTGTTATGTTTTTGACGGGTGTGCATAATGTACACATAACATCATAGTTAGTGGCAAACAAATAAAATTGACAAATTCTGTTCACCAGTTTGGAAAATTAGCCAATAATTATCAAAATAATTCTTGGCAAGATTAAACCAATAAAAAATGCTACAGAGGGCCATGTATCACTTTAATATTTGTATAATGAATGCACATGGTGCATATAATTATGGTACATATAATATTTTGTTACAGATATGAATACACCAAATGAGTTGTTGCTGGAATCATTGACTTCACACAAGTTACTATCACTGTATATAGCTACACTGAGACCTAAGATATCATCTATAGACAATTACAGGGTTATACTCTCTCCTTCTTCACAAGCTGAACCTATTTATATTAATGATAATATAACAGCAATATTATATTTAAACAGCAACACAAAGTATAACATTACAATTACTACCAATAATGGAATTAATTACCATTTTTCTGGTGAGTACTTTGCACATTAATAAACTGACATGTATTGTGAAACTATGCTACAATTACAATATTTTATGTTATTAGGAAAATGTCCTGTTATTGCACAGTCCACAAAACTTACAGTAATACAATATAACATAACTAGAAAACCAGATAAAATGACAGCAACAATTAGATGTACGTCTGGAGATAGTAATGCTATACTTTATACGGAGTGTAAGGATGATGGTCAGTGGAGCGGAAGTGTTACAGAAATATGTGAATTTCATAGCAATACACAAACGAATACAGGTAACAATAGATGTATTATAATAGTTATATGGTATGAACAAATAATACTATTTTTAATAAATAGATGAGGAGGAATCTATAATCAGTGTTGGACAAATAGCTGGAGGCATTGTAGGAAGTTTTATAGTCGCACTTATTCTTGGTATTGCATTGGGACTGCTCTGTGGATTAGCATTCATTAGAAAAAACATGGCTCAGAAATATTCGCAAGGGAAGCTAGATTCTTCTAGGAATGATGAATGCTTGAATATGGGACCTCTTTATGAAGATGTGGCAATAGACAAAAAAATTGAACTATCTCATAATGTGTCATATGATGTGGTAAAAAAATAATGACCATGTCTATGTAGTATTGTTTCGTAGTTACTCAACATGTGTGGAATTAATGATTGGTGCTGTTTTACATAAATACAACTGAAACAAAAACTCTCACTTTCAGGATTTTTACTTTGTTCAGTAAAAATAAAACTAGCTAAGCCATACAGAGTCTGAATTAAATGCTTCATAAAACAGAAATTTATTAAAGTGAGTATCTAGAAAAAAAAATCCCAAAAAATAATCCACTTACAAAAAAACTAAGTGTATACAATTCACCTGTGATTATTGAGTAAAGATAATTTGTTACAGTAAACATTATTCTAAATAATACTTGCAGGCGTCCATAATTTGTTTGAATAATACATAAGTGAAATGAGCAATAGTTTTCTTTTGATAGAGAAGTTTCACTGATGAGACTATACAGGCATTTTATGGATAAGAACAATGATTATTTACATACAATTTATATTATCCACCTTTGGTAGTAGCTGATAGGTCTCAAATATTTTAACTAAATATTCTCTTCAGCAACACTAACTACCATCTTTTCTTTGCCCTGTTTCTTAAATTTCACTATTTCGCCCTAGTTTGAGGTCCCAAAAATAACAATAGACTGACAACATTTTGGTTTAAAATATCTCATTTTTTAACAGTTATATACGATTAAATCATGTAAATGGCTTATAATTGTGTTATTTTGAAATGTCAAATATAATACAATTATATCAGTGACTAACAAAGAAACATCAATAGCATAGCCACAAACTTTTTAATTTATCAGCTAATAATTGCTACAAACTTTCGTATTGCTTATATACTAATATTGACACACATAATCATTATAAACATACTGATAGCTGTTATGCTACATTTCATTTACTTTGGCTGCTAATAATAGTCACTGCACACTATTTTCATTATAAAAAGTGACACTGCATTAATTGTATTATAGTACTACTAATTACACATGTAGAGTAACCACAAACCACGATACAATTATTAATGTTATTTCTTTAGTATGAGATACCACTTTATAAATTATAATAATAATTATGTTCAGTGATTTATGCTTGTGAGATTCTTCCATTGTACTATGTAATTGTTCACCTGAATAATTTTTTTTTTAATGATATCTCATTAGCTATTACAACTGTCACCAACTTTAATTGTGATGCTCATATGAGTATTATATTGGAGGAGCTTACATATTCATATATATAATTAGAACTGTGTTTGGAGTGTATTTTCTACAATAAAGTGGACAAACAGAAGGAACTGCAATTGTCAAATTACATTGTTATAACATATTTTATTACAATAAAATTAAATATATTTCAATTGTATATGAAAACATAAATTGATTTTAATGATTTTATCTTTCTAACAGCCAATATATTATGTTAATTAAAACCTAACTTAATGAATAATAATTTTGGTACACAAAAATAGATAAACTTAACTATTTTAGCTAAATTAATTGACCTCTGAAAAAGACTTAATAAGTCAAAATAGACTTCACACACTCATAAAAATATTAGAAATCTCACAATAAGACATTAATTTATACAATTGTTTGGTTGCTATGTAGTAAAGAAGAGTAAATTTCAAATTTTGTGATGCCTTCACAGGTCTTAAAATATGCAAACACACTTACGTTTGCAAAAACTGCAATATATTGTTTATCAATCCTGACAGGAAATACCGACTAAGAGATTAGTTTGGGTCCCTCTATCCGATATAATTAGGTTGCGGGCGTGGCTGGGCGTGGCTAGGTGTGGCAGGCAATGGCGGAGTACATTGTAGTCGTTCTGCTCGTGTACCATTATTGGCTCATCGCCGCAGTTTCAGGTTGAGATTGAAGAATATTTTGGACGTTTTTTTAAAACGATATTGTTTCATGTGATAGGTGAGCTAGTCGTAGAGAAAGCTCCAGTCTGTGCTGGTGACAGTGCAGTTTATAGATGTAGTGTAAATAATGGAGTGTTAGAATGGGATTGGACTCCTACATCAGGTTCAAGACAACAGTTATTAGCTCTTATTTCTGGACGGTCTACACCAAGTGTGGTGACTCGAACACTTAATACGGCTACAGTTGTGTTTAACATAACAAGTATTAGTTCATCATACACAAATGTTATAGCAACTGTTAATGTAGCTCAACTATTGTATGGCACTTTGATGGAGTGTGGAGGAAATACACTCACCATAAATCAATTAACAATGAGTAAGTAACTTAGTTTTAGTAGCTACCTAAAGATGTACACAATTGAATTGCCTGCAAATAGTTTTACAGCTAATATTAAAGAAATAGCATTTGTTCTAGTTATTTAAGTGTCTTCTGTATTATAATTTTTTGTAGATCTACCTACAGCCCTGGAAGTATCACTGAATGGAAGTAAAATCATTATTAATCCAAATGTAGACAACTATGACAATATGAAGTATCAACTATCAGGAGGCATTCTCATGACTTTAACTCAACCTATTATTGTGAGTCCACCGGAAACTATCAGCTTTATCCTATGCCAAGAAAACTCAACATTTTTTATTGGTATGATGTATAATATGGTTTGTTCATTTAGAGAAGATAAATATGCAATAAATTTATTGATTGTGCAGATGCATGCCTATTGAATGATGAAAATGACGAAAAGAGAAATTACACTGTTTATACTAACGGTACATGGTTGGTATATCGAAGGTGCACTGTACCAAGTGTTTATGTAAATTGTGTTAATGGAAACTGGAGTGAAGACATAGACTGTCCCTATAGTGTTACTACAGATATAGTGATGGACTCACCTAGTGATATAGCCACAACTGATACTCAATATCAGGACATACATGACACTACTAGAAGTACGTTAGAAATTACTCAATCTCAATAAACTGTTACGCAACCCATTGTGGAATACAATTTATTCTAAAGATAAATAATATAAATAATGTGCATATCCGAACAACTAGGATTTGTAATGATTGGGTTTCATCAAATCAATATTATGAATTCTAGCACATTATTTAGTAGTTATTTTCAGTAACATTATTTGCACTATTATGTTTACTATTTTGGGTAAGATTAGCTACCTAACTTATACACACAAAATAGGTTCAGTAGTAGTACACCTTTAGCTATAAATGAGTAGTAAATATTATGGGATATACTCTGTGATATAGTAATACTCAATTACTTTATTTATAATAATTTAGTTCTTTATATTGTTCAAGCCTAATAAACTTAATTTACATATTTGACCAGGTATTTTCTAGTACCTATAATTTTTGTGATTATAACTGATTATTATATTTTTAGATATAGAGGAGGTTGCTGTTGCTACATGCTATGACGTATGTAACCATATTAATGCCACATCAATTATAATCCAATTTTATGTCCTCGTATAACTAGTAAAAATGGTTACATGAAAGACAATATAATATTTCTAGAGTACTGTACTTTGATAATATTTTTTCAGATTATTGGCGAGCGAGCGAGACACTTACAGGGGTAACACAATCGAAAATCGGGGATGTTTATTTATTTATTTATTTGTATATATATTTGGACGTACGTATGTCATTTTGTATTTTGACCCTCGCGTTTTTGTGTTAGTTATGTGGTCGACCCCGTCCCAAATTGCACTAAACAGAATCCTCTGGTTTATCCATCAGTACCCGTATCACCCTAGAAATTGAATTGTTTACCGTTTTGAATTCTTTTGCGGGTGCAGTTAAAACTTGAAAACTTAAGGGACTTCCATTTCTATTCGCGTTAGTGGCGGTGGTAAGTCAATGCGCTCTTTGTCATGGTTATAAGCCGTGCGCAACAGTATTTACCTGAAAATACATTGTCCACTAGACTACTGCGAAGATAAGTCTGTGTAGGTGCATGTCCAGTTGTGTCAAAGCATTGTGTGTTACCCACTACTTAGCTAAACAATGTCACAAAGAAAAAAACTTTTAAATAACGTGTACTGTTTTGTTGTTGTTTTTTACCTTCAATTCAAGCAGTTGCAGAGAGTTGTTACTATGGCACTGAAATCCCTTTACCGTGTATGCTAAATTTAAAAACTGGACCTTATTTTCAGTAGCTTCAATGTTAGAAGTCAAAATCATTCATATAAAAATAGTATAGTCTTTAGGCTCGCTCGCCATTTGTGCTCAAGCACATCACTAGTAATACTGAATATTTTTCCAGGCTTCATCTTCTCAAAGATTTGCCAGTTATGGTGAAATATTTGGAACTGCAATTGGAAGTTTTATTGTAGCACTTATTCTGGGCAATATCATGGGACTTGTTTGTGGAGTCAGATACACCAGATATCAGAATAAAAAACAACATAAAACAAGTTCCAACTCCAACAATGACGTGAATTTGAACAAAGGACCTCTGTATGAAGATATAGATAAACAAGTTGAAATGTCAAAAAATGTCTCATACGATGTAGTGAAGATTGCATAACAAGTTGTAGTACTGTTAACAATTGATAATAGACTAATGACCATCAATATTTTTTTTTTTTATTGTATATTGCAATTAGCTATGAATAAAAAGTATGCATTAACTCAAAATAGTCAAATGTGGATATTACTAGAAATAATACAATACAGTAACAGTTTGCTAATAGTAATGTTTATTGGGCAGAATAGAAGAATAATGTAACATGTTTTAGTAAATACTTTGCCATTGTGAATTTACCTGTTAATCCTGGCAAACCACAATCACTAGATTTTCTATGTTTTTGACGTTTGAATTCACTTGTTGATGTTAGTAAAGCCATAATAACTTGATGGTAAGAATTATTTTAAGTATAAAGCAAGCAGGTGTTTGCACCCAAGTGTTTATTATCAGAGGAGGCTATAATAATTATTAACAATGTATATATGTACTCCCAACCAAATTTACACTCACTCACATGTATATGGCTAATGTGAACAATACTTAAATGCATATCAGTTGAATTAATATAAGGTAATATCTTAGCTCTAATTGGAATATATTTAAAGTTATGAATTTGTTAATTTTTATTTTGTAATTCTGGAATTTCATCTTATTCCAAGCAACAATATTACATCACACACTTAAACAAAGATAAAACAATAGTGCCATTATGAAGACACAGTGATTCTGGATTTGTTATTAAAAGCTTAATATTATAATGATAACTCACAGCTATATATTATTTTGACTATTCGTATTACATATTATAGTTTATTACTTTCCTGAATGATTTGACAAAGGAAAGTTGAATGCATTACAAAATGAGTAATCATGAATATATATGTGCATTTTCCGCACGTTGTGACTGTTAATCAATAGCTAAATACAAATGAAATTCATACAAGGCAGAAGCCCTACATTTTTTATAAACTAATTTTTTGAAAATTTACTGCTTGGACAATTTTAGTAAAAAGTAGCTTCTATAGTTTGGCACACAAATAAAACACTAGTACACGAACCATAACTACAGTGGAACTTCAGTTATCCCAACACCTCGAGACTGGGACATGTTCAGATAACTGAAATGTTTGGACAACTGAATGCTATAAAAACTGTATTATGAAGAGCTAATGATAGGCATAGTTAAGCAAGTTTCTTTCTGTTTGCATGTGTATTGATAACTATGAGGAAAGCTGAACCTGATATAAAAATGAGCATAATAAATATCTGGTAAGTACTTGACACACAATAGTAAACTTATCACTAACTTTACAAATTCCTTGTCTAAGAGATTACATCATTCACTAATGGAAATGTAGTGTGCACACATCTATATAATATGGAAGAAGACATAAGCAGCTGCATTTCTACAAACTTTCAATATCTGACACTTTAATTACAGACTATGTTCCTGATTATACTGAATGTTGTTATAACTAGTTATCCACTTTATTCTGAGCAACAGTATTGCAATCACATTGGCAAGGAAAGTGTGAGATTGAAGAAAAACCATTTGTTTTGTGTTGATACTGGGTGAGTTTTTTGTAGACATGTATTTTCAATGACAATAATTATAATATTCAACGATTATAATTCTAATAGAATATTATGAAAGATTTTTAAAAGCTTCAGTTGTCAATGGAAGTCCATACTATTTTATTTAACTGCAATTACTAATAAGTATTATATAAAAATAAAGAAGTACCACAAAATTGCATTAAACATCTAAATATATATATATTCAATATGTTCTTGTAGTAATAATAAATACATGAGAAATGTAATTCAATATTACTAGATAATGTCAGCAGTTTAGTTAAGGAATATAATATTTAAAATATTAGTGATTGTATAACCTAATGAATCATTGTAATTACTTATCTCTATGGATTGAGACTCTATCTACTGCACGTCATAATAGTTCCATTTAGATTCCTTGGTGAATAAATACAGATGCAGTATCAATCAAGACCAATTGATTTGATATTGGGCGACTGCCTCAGGGGCTATGTGAAGAATGTCACTATTCCACAAATCTCAACCCAAAGTATTTAGTAGGTATTACTTTATTTCAGTAAAATATTCCTACTATCAGCAGGTAACTAAAATCTATAGGCAAGCAGTTGAAATTCCTGGAAAGAAGTCCTGCTTGCCCTGGTGATAACGCAGTCTGGCAGCAATTGACAATACATATTCCAAAACTGAGGAGTAAGTTTTCTTTGTAAGTGTCAGATAATGAGTATACTGCCTACCTCAATTAACATCAAAAAAATAGATGCGTTAATAATAATAATAATAAATAGCTAGCTATACATAAAACATCAAGAATGTATAAAGTGAAGTACAGCTATTCCACTGTAATATCATTTACTTACAGTGACTACCATTACCCCTAAGTGCATAAGCTATCCAATTTTGATTGTTCTAGAATATGTTCAAACACTGTGACAAGTGCTAGTTTCTTTTCAATATTACAAAATTACTACCCATGCTTCAAAGGCCCCTCTGATCACATTAATGTAATTTTGTATTGAGATAGGAAAAAATATTTTCCAATTTTTGGTAAACATGATTGAAACTACTTATCTTGGCTGAGGTTCGCACTGTTACTGCTGAAAGAAAATATTAATTGCTTCGAACTTATACAGTAAGACTAAGCTACGGTGATAGGTGGGTCTTGATGTTCAAAATCTGTGTGAGAATGTAGACCCTGAAAATTAATAAAAAATACATACATAAACTGATGAAATTTTATAGAAAAATTGTTTTGTAATCTTATTATTGTAATTGATGAAGGACATAATATTTCCTTTCTATTTGCAATATTAGAAAATAAAAGATAAATATATCATTGTAACACAAACTGAAACAATTAATACGTTAATTTAAGGGTTGAAAGTGCTAGAGTCTATTTTCAGCAGTATCTGAATATGAATTTCAAATGGAATTATTATTACAGATTCATTGCCTACATCACTGACAATATCTCCCAATGGAAGTACAGTATACATATATCCTAATATGGGATATGATGTTGGTATTCTCTATCAACTGTCAGAATCAGCTACTCCAATGAGAGTCTCTGTACCTATACCTCTACAAGTTCCTGATAGTATTACTTTTATCCAGTGCCAAATCAATTCAACATTTATTATAGGTATTGCACTTTGTGCTATATTACTTGTATAATTCATTTGTTTACAACTAAATTGTTGAATGTCTACAGACAAATGTATTTTTGAAAGCTACAGTGAAGACACAAATTATATCCTATATTCTTCTGGGATATGGGAGATTTCAAGAAGATGTAGTCCTCCAACAATAAATGTGACATGTTTAAATGGGAATTGGAGTGAAGATATCAGTTGCCAGGAGATAGATACAACGAGTGAACAGTTTATTATGCCAACTACTCATGAAGGTGTGGTTTACTGTAATAATATTGGAATTTCAGTTTACAAAAATTGATAACTGTGAAAAAGCAAAGCTTATGAGTTTGCATGTTTTTATATTTTGATAGGAATAAAATATAAACCTAAGCAATGTGCACTACATCGGTTCTCTCATCGGCATCCTGTCTCAACAAGACCTTGAATTAGAATTAGTGGAGAAATGGAACGTATTATTCGACAAAAAGCTTGAAGTGAAGTTCAATAAACTGAAATGTGCTTTTTTAGATAGCTAAAATTCACAATTGATTATAGTTTGCAATCTCTTTTTATCTGTTGATTCCTGTCTTTAAAACTATTTTAATTGTTAGAGTGAGCTGCTTAAGTACATGTTTTCTTTGTAGCCAATGTATTTCATTATTATTTTGATAAAATTAGCAGTGTAGTTGAGGAATCCATTAAAAATTGTTTTTTTTAATGCAACTATTGAATCATTGTACTAACTTATTGCTATGGATTGAGACTCGTCTTATACAAGTCATCATAGTTCCATTCTGATACCTTGGAGATATATAAGGATAATGTATCAATCAAGACCAATCAATTTGACACTATAAGAATAGCTTTACTATTTTACATATCTGATCCCAAAGGAGCTATTAACTGAGATCGTGAAGAATCTCCAAAACTGTATAATTTACAGAATTTAGTCCGTACAAACGTTTGTTTTTATTGCTCAAATTTGAGTAATTTGATTGTAAGAAAGTAATTTTAATAGAATCACAAATAACATACATTAACACATTAGTAACTGAACTGCTGCTGTTTAATTCATGTAATAAATTAAATAAATCATGCTCTATAGTACAATAAATGGTACATATATAATTATAAAGTTGTAAAACGTATTCACATAATCTCTTTTTACTACACGGAGTTCAGTGCTTGCAAACTATGTATAGCTAGAGTTTACACAAATTACTCATCAAGATTGGTAAAATAGTAATGTGTGTATAGTATACAATCTGTAACCAGATGTCCATAGCTACAAGTTGGTAGTATTTTAAGTATTACTTTTCATTGGAAAAAATCCCCTTGCTTTTTGGATAATCTCAAGGTATATTTAAAGACATATCAAGTATGGGATTACTATTGATCATCAGTAATTACATGCAATAGCCATGATGAAAGTGACAGAGCTATAGTTATTGCTTCATACCAGAATAATCTACCCAACGATGTTTTGCTTATTGTATAATCAGCATATTAACTAGTGTTAAATGTAGTCCACAATAATTGTGATACTAAAACAATTTTAAAGCAAGCTCATAATTACTACTGGTATTAGTGATTTATCCAGACACCAACTAACCACAAATGCACAAGATCCTTACAATTACAATATTCCAATAGCTTGTACACCTATATAATATAGCAAATGCAAAATTTACTAACAGAAGAATAATTATATTTTTGATAATATTTATCCCAAATCTCAATAAATTTATTGTATATAATAATAAAGTAAACTGTAGCATTGTGTATATAATAAAATAGTAATGGCTAAATATTATTTTGTTACCAGCAACAATATTTCAACATTTAAAAATAGTACTTAGGCATGGTGAACATTAATTGTATACAGCTTGTAATAACTCTTTAAAAATACAATTCTAGGTAAACCTACTCGGCCTGTGATGTATTTGGGCGTGGCTAACCTTCTCTACGACTTGATGAAATTACACCGCGCATCATTACAAGCGACGATCTAACTGCTTCCAGTTCCAGAGCTATGGAGTATAGAGCGGTTTTGCTTTATGTCGGCAAAATATTCCTCTTATCAGCAGGTAACTAATAAAGTAAATAAGCAAGCAATAAAAGTTCAATAAACTTGCTATGTCCTAAAGCGGAACTAGTCGTGGAAAGAAGTCCTGTTTGCCCTGGTGATAGTGCAGTCTATAGATGTAATGTAAGTGGGTCAGATCTAGTTATTTGGGATTGGACTTCATCCTCAATAACCGAAAGATACTCTGTTCTTCCTGGTTCGGATATGCCAGGAATCATGAATCAATCAATTTTTAATACTCCAGTACAATTCAACATAGCAGACGTTGGTCCTCCATTTACAAATGTCATAGCTACACTGTTCAGTCCACAGCAGTTAAATGGAACTAGGATGACTTGTGGAGGGCAGCAATTGACAATACAAATTCCAAAACTGAGAAGTAAGTTTTCTTTGTGTGTCAGATAACGACTATACTGCCTACATCAATTACCCCTAAGTACAATTATGCTATCCAATTTTGTTTGCTCTAGAATACGTTCAAGCACTGCGGCAAGTGTTAGCTTTATTTCAACATTACAAAATTACTACCTGTTCTTCGTAGACCCTTTTGATCACATGGATAGAATGTGTTAAGATATAGAAAAATTATTTTCCAATTTTTATTCTCACTGTATTACTGCTGAAAAAAAATCACATGCTTTTGAACTTTAAATAAGACATAGAGTAAGACTAAACTATATAGTGATGGGTGAGTCTTTAGTTGATGTTCACAATGTGTGTGAGAATGTAGACTCCGAAAATGGATAAACAATACATACGTGCATTAACTGATGAAATTTACGAAAAATAGTTTCGTAATTTCATACAAACATTATGTATTGCATATATTTTAATTGGCTAAGGACATAGTATTTCCTTTCTATTTGTATATTAGATAATAATTAATAAAGTTTTTAAGGAGATAAATATAGCAATGTAACACAAACTGAAAAAAATAAGTATATATTATTTTCAGTAAAATAATTGTATCATTCTGAGTATTGTGATTTTATGTTTGATTTTTCCTTACTTCTTTAGCTTGTACCAAATAGTATTACTACTTCTATTAAATATCTGATAATATGATTTAGCCATGCTCTAAAAGGTTGATGTGGTGCTTATATGTATTCAAATGGAATATTATTACAGATTCATTGCCTACATCACTGACAATATCTCCTAATGGAAGTAGAGTATTCATATATTCTAATATGGGATATGATGTTGGTATTCACTATCAACTGTCAGAATCAGCTACTCCAATGAGAGTGTCTGTACCTATACCTCTACAAGTTCCTGATAGTATTACTTTTATCCAGTGCCAAATCAATTCAACATTTATAATAGGTATTGTAGCTTGTGCTATATTACTTGTATATTTTATTTGTTTACAACTAAGTTGTTGAATGTCTTCAGACACATGTATTTTTGAAAGCTACAGTGAAGACACAAATTATATCCTATATTCTTCTGGGATATGGGAGATTTCAAGAAGATGTAGTCCTCCAACAATAAATGTGACATGTTTTAATGGGAATTGGAGTGAAGATTTCAGTTGTCAGGATATAGCTACAACTACTGAACAGTTTATTATGCCAACTACTCATGAAGGTGTGGTTTACTGTAATACTATTGGAATTTCAGTTTACAAAAATTGATAACTGTGAAAAAGCAACGCTTATGAGTTTGCATGTTATTATAATTGATAGGAACAAAATACAAACCTAAACAATGTGCACTACAATTCAGTCATTGGCATCCAGTCTCAACAAGACTTTGAATTAGAACTAGTATGGAGAAACGGAACATTTGGAGACAAAAAGCTTGAAGTGAAGTTTAAAACTGAAATATGCACTTTTAGATAGCTAAAATTCACAATTGATTATAGTTTGCAACCTCTTCTTATCTGATGATTCTAGTCTTTAAAATTATTTTAATTTTTAGAGTGAGTTGCTCAAAAGTAAATATAGGCCTTGGACTTTTATTCAACAATCATTAGATAGATTACTATTACTAGACATTATAGCATATGCCAACAAATTTGCAAATTGATATACTAATATTCTAAATAAATTCTTTAGAATTACCTGCAATTGTATTCATATTATTTTTATATTTATTATTATTATTGTATTTTTTTTACTGTATTTACATTTTAGTTACATCAATTAGCAACAACATTTCAGTTACTTCTACTATGAAATATAGTGTAAGTTATAAGCATTATGATACTATCTAATTGTAAGAGGTGTATTTACTCTTGAACAGATCATAATAGGTCTAAACAACAATGGTGTAGTATACGATATATTTGTCAGTTTGAAAATTTATGTTATTAGCTTCAGTTCATTGCAGCTATCCTAGTGATATCTCATAATATTCTCTCTTCAATTTTTCCAGACTTTACCCGTAATGGATTGTCCACAATGTTATGGTCAAGTAGTTGGCAGTGCAATAGGAAGTTTTGTCTTAGCACTTTTTTTGGGCATAATTATTGGCCTACTAATTGGAATGAAGAGCAAAAGAAAAAGGACCAAGCAAGAGTTAGCTGGAAAAAACTTGGAGTATCCCAGAAACAGAAGTGAAACTCTCTATGATGATGTAATACTAGACAATGTGGAAATGTCAAAGAATGTTTCATACGAAATAGTTAAACAAGCTTAGATTTATTAGTCAACTTTATTTCTCAATGCTTTATAGCACTTTTCATATATTTCTTTTATGATGACCCAAACACTCATGTTACTCTACTTTCTTTCGTGATCGTTTTGAAGTCTATTATTCTTGCTCTGTGTTCCTAATGTGCATATCATTGACATAATCTAGCATTAATTCACTTGAAGGACAAAACATTTGCCATTTCCCTAAGTTGTCATCTAAGTAATTTCATATAACCAAACTAAACTAGTGTTTTCTAAGTTTTGTTTACTTATGCTGCTACAAAATAGAAGTGTATAACACTTTCTCTTTTATTGAAGTATGGCATTACATTAACTTAATTATAACTACTATTTACACATGTGTACTATTTACACATGTGGAGTAACCATAAACCACAAGAAACCTCATCAAGTTGTACGGTCTGCATTATGGAATAGCACTTCATCATATACATGCTCTCCTTAACTAGTGCTATTATAAATTTTTTTACATTTATTTTCATAATATAGTCATACTAACTTATCTATCTATATGTTTATATTTCTATAATAGTATCATATTATACAGGTATCAGCATTTGCTGAAGTAATTTTAAAACTGCTGTAATATAGAATTGTAATGCAAGACAAAAATGTGCCAGTGTTACATCATTTAATACTATTTTTATAGTTAGAATGATTGAAAATAAAGATTTATCTACAGCAAAGAGCTACCGAGGTTTATTATAAGATAAATACAAAATTTATATTTCAATGTCTCACCAAAAAAAAAATTTGATGTCTCATGTTATGATTGATGTAGTGAATCATGATGAGTGCAAAATTTTGTAATGCTATCACCGTAATTAATGAATGTATACAAATACGGATTAAATAAACGAAGTTTGCTATCACAATACAAAGAAATTGACTTACAGTCAAATGCTTACTCTCAAATAGTTCTTACAGATAACTATAATAAACCTTTACTATTTTTTGAATAAATTCCATTCATTAAAATGACTTTTGTTTGGTTTAGTCATAACAGGAAGTATATCAGTCTCCCAGAGTTAGTTATTTTAGTCCTTTTTTCCGTTATAGGTTATGGGTGTGGTAGGCAATGGCGGCAGCGTACACCGTAATCGTTCTGTCCGCGTACCTTCACTGCTTCTCCGTAGCAGTATCAGGTTAGTATCTGAACTTCATTTTACATAACTCGCGGCAGTTTTGTTACGTGTGATAGGTGAGCTCGTGGTAGAGAAAGCTCCAGTTTGTCCTGACGATAGTGCAGTTTACAGATGTAGTGTAAATAGTGGAAGGCTAGAATGGTATGGGACTCCTATGTCAGGTTCAAGAGAACAGTTATTGTCACTTATTTCTGGAAGATCTTCAGTGCCGCGTGTGGAGACTCGAGAACTGAATATGGAGACAATTGTGTTCAATATAACAAGTATTAGTTCTTCATACATAAATGTTATAGCAACTGTTAATGTAGCTCAACTATTATATGGAACTATCATGGAGTGTGAAGGAAACAGCCTCACAATAAATTCATTAAAACAACAAGTAAGCAACTTAGTTGTAGCAGCTATTTATAGATTCAAGCAATACTTAACTGCTGACAGTTTAACAGGTAATATTTTAAGAGTGCTTGTGCTTGGTATTAAAAAATCATATTTATTATTATTATAATTATTGTTGTAGATCTACCGACAGCCCTGGGAGTATCACTTAATGAAAGTAAAACTATCATTAATCCAAATGTAGAAGGCCACAATAGCATTCAATATCAACTATCAGGAGGCAGTCTCATGACTTTTACTCAACCTATTATTGTGAGTCCACCGGAAACTATCAGCTTTATCCTATGCCAAGAAAACTCAACATTTTTCATTGGTATGATTTATTCTATTGTTTAGTGGTTTAGTCTTGAATATAATGCAGTATTTGTTGTTATATTGCATAATGCAGTAAATCTATTGTTTGTACAGATACATGCCTATTGAATGATGACATCAATGTAGACAGAAATTACACTCTTTTTGCAAATGGCACATGGTTGATAAATAGAAGATGCAATGTTCCCAATATTTTTGTAACTTGTATTAATGGAAGCTGGAGTGAATGCATAGACTGTATTTATAGTTCTACTACAGATATAGTGATAGACACAAATAGTCAAGCAATAGCTACAACAACTGATATTCAAGATCAGGAATTACATGACACTAGTAGTAAGTTGCTAAGTTGCTATATTGCTTGACCACGTAAAATTCAGCACATATTGTTTGCACTATGATGTATCTTACTTTCATTTGGAAGTCAAAGATCTCGGTAATTTAAAATTACCAAATGACATTGTATATACAATAAAATAAATTTTGGTTTACTAGCACATCTCAGCTATCATAATTATATATTATATATATGTATGTATGTATGTATGCATGTATATGTATGTATGTATGTATGTATGTATGTATATACGATATTGCTCGATTTATAAATAGAAAACATATATCATTATTTAGTACTATACCTACCACTTTGTCATTATTTATAATATTTTATGCAGATGTGGAGCAGGTAGCTGTCACTGCTTGCAATGAGGTATGTAACTATATTTAGCTGTTTAGGGTCAATATCATGTCTGCACATAACTAATATTATTAAAAGGCTATTATTTTTAGGATGCAGTGCTTTGAAAATAATAATAGATTATAATATTGAAGTTTTTTTTCTAGGCTCCATTTTCCCAAATATCAGCAAATTATGGTGAAATAATAGGAACTGCAATTGGAAGTTTTATTGTAGCACTTATTCTGGGCAATATCATGGGACTTGTTTGTGGAGTCAAATACACCAGATATCAGAATAAACAACAATGTAAAACAAGTTCCAACTCCAACAATGACATGAAGTTGAACAAGGGACTTCTGTATGAAGATATAGATAAACATGTAGAATTATCACAAAATGTTTCATATGATGTAGTAAAGATTGCATAACTATTATAATATGTCATATGCCCACATATTGTAAAAATTGATACAATTAAAACCCATATATTCACCTTGTTTTTTTATAGTTTTGTAAATGCAATATTGTGATGAAGTACCATTACACTTCTCTTTTCTCCATTAATAAAGCAGAAATTATACTCTATACATTAAAGGAATGATGTTAACATTTTATGTAACTTTGCTGATTCTTCGAAATATCCATGTGATGGCTAGCTACTGTTCCAAATCTTGAGAGTCTTAATTAATTTGTAATTGATAAGTAAAACAAAAATTGTTAATTCATGGCTAGTTTATTGAAGATGTTGTATTGATGTTGATAAAGTCAAGTGATAAAACAAACTAAAAGTAGGTACAAGGATCTATAACAATAATTATTATTATAATGAATTACCTAGTAACACCTCATTATTGTTCACTTACATAATTTTGAAATGTTTATGATATTAATTTGTGTTTTACAATTGTAACATAATATTCATCACAAGCATGCTACAATATTATAATTATTTCTATATCGTGGAATAAGTTATTAATTATTCATACATTAATTGTATGAGCTCATTTCCAGTGAACTAGACAGTACATTGCATGGCTTATTATGAAATCATCTAGCTGTTTCAATGAGTTTTGTCACAAGGGTAATAAGACTTTCCATTTACATTATTTCATGATCAGTTGATTTCTTTTTGCTTATTCTAGACTTATACTAGACTATAGGATATCAGAGATTGCAAATATTGCAACCAAAGATATAGCAATAAGAGATTGAAAAAAATTGTTTTTTTTAAAATATGGTCACATGCTGAAGGCCAGGAGCAGATAAGCCAGTTTGTGCAAGAAAGACCATTGTCTTCTGCTATAAGGTAGTGATCCCCTCCATAAATACAAGTCCCATAACATTAGCATTACTGTGTAAATCTGATAGAAAATTCAAAACTAATAAAAGAGAAAGAATAATTAATAGAGCAGAGAGATAGACACAAATGTTCTGACCTGCTTAAGAGGCTGGAAGTAGCATCAACTTACCTGAGATTCATGGCAATCTCCAAAAAACTGGACATGCACATTTCCACTCCAATTATTGATGGACAAGCACTACTATTTGCTATAGACAGGAGTGATTGAAGTGGGGTAGGGGTGTGTGCCATGATCATCCCAAATTTATTGCTTGGGGAGCACACAGCATATATAAATTTAATGTAAATGTACTGTTGTAATAGTAATTGCTCATGAATTAAACACAATTTGTAAAACAATAAAAATGCATGCTATCACAATCACCAGTACCAATAGAAAAAGTCAGTTGGTAATTACAGCTGGAAAATCAGTTGTCTTCAGGTTCTTGGGTTAAGAAGAAAGAATTGATGGTCCTGCCATGTTGGTGCATATTTACAAAGACAAAGCAAACAACATTGAACAAATGCATTGCTAACTGAAGAACCGAAATTATTTGGAACAATTTAATTGAATTAAGTCAATTTTAGCATCTGATTATGAACTATTACTATGCTCAGTCAGTGCCAAACTGTATTTTTCCATGAAAATTGTTTTCGTGCGAGTAAATTGGCATGCCACCTCTACTTTGAAGTTACTTTCATCACCCCTGGCCTGATTGGTAAGCCAAGCCAACGGGCCTTTGAACATTTTTTTGATGATACATTTGCTCCAGCTGCTAAAGGTAGGGGCTGCATTTGCTTGAGTTGATGTTGAGTTTGATCAATATTACGAAATTTCTATCAGCGCTACTAGAACAATGATCTCTCAAGGCACTTAGACCCAGTTTTCTCTCTAGAGCTTTTTAAGTGGTGCTGCACCACTTGTATACTTGTATACTTGCATTATGTACCACTTAGTTGCATGATGCACCATTGGTTGCATGATGCACCATTGGTTGCATGATGCACCATTAGTTTACTGTTGTTATTGTAGCTGTTTCTCTTCCTTATCACTAACACATGCACCACCACATATGTATGCCCATGCATAACCCCATAATGTGCATGCAACAATTTACGCAGATATTTTTTGTACCACTTAGATTGAAAATCTTAGAGAGAACACTGCTTTTGACCAATTAGAAGGGTAATTGAGAATGTAAATTTGCCATTATCATCTAACTGGAGCAATTTCTTTGCATTTTCTGAAATAAAGAATATCTAGGTCACTTTCTTTCTTGACAGTTAATAAATATGAAAGTATGAAACTCCAAATTCACAGTAGTAACTGGAGGGTTTAAATACACTATAACTTATTGTATGTATAAGTGCAAGACTGGCTGCTAAAGTTTATACTGTAAATGTAAACAAAAGTTCAATTTAAATTAAACTGTACCAGAGGTAGCATGTTGTGGAATGAAGGTCAGTATGTCATACTTTTTTTTATTGTCATGTTAAGCACTCTGTAAGTCATTGGCAATAAACACTATATGCATGTGTTATAATAATTATTTATTTTATTACTTATCTTACCAGTTTTTTGGGCCACTTATTCGAAACTAAAAAACCATAATGTTTGGAAACATGTCAAGAAAGTGAGACAAAGAGCAACATGACACATGATTGTCTTTCTATTTTGAACATTATATGAGGCATTGTGCCTTGAAGAATCCAACAGGTTTGGTAGCAAATAAAGCCTAACAGCACATGCTTCATTTGGTACCACATTTCACAGAAAACATCATTGCTTTTTATGACAGAATAATAACTAATTCATATAAACATCTCAATATCATTTTTACTAATAATTTATAGGTTTGGCAGACAGCATAATTGGATTCAGCAGGTCAAAAAGGTCTAGAAAATTCTGTCTGCCGACTTTTCCCCACAAATGCCTCCAGTATTATGAATTTTGAAAATACCGACCTGTCTAATTCACTAGATGCTACTATTTTGATTATAAATACATATATCTCATAATGCTATTATTGCTGTAAGCATTACGGTTAGAATTTTCAATGTGAAAGAAATTACTACACAAATAAAACCTAACAAAAAAATAATTCATTTTTAGTTAGCTTATCTTGTTATATAAAGCTAGTGTGTTAGAAATGGTCCATAGTTGTTGTGGTACTAATATAATTTGTGAACATGCTCATAATTACTACTAGTTTAGTAGCTCCAGACACTACATAAACATCTAAACTAACCACAAAACCTCGAGAAAGCTTACAATCCCAATGTGCCATTAGCTACAGCAACCATTGTAGCAATCATTATAGCAATCATTATAGCAATCATCATGAAACTTATTGATAGTGGATAAATGATCCATTTGATAGCTTTTACTCAAAATCTCCATAGTCAACTGGGCCAGAGCTGAAATTTTCTACATGTCCAACACTGTAGTAAATGTACTTATTCTATGCTTATCATACGTAGGATAGGTTCATTTCCTACAGTAGTGTGGGACGTATAGCAAATTAAATTTTTCGCCTAGTAAATAGCTAGTATTTTGTTACAACAAACAACAGGAAAAAGGTTATATATTTTAACTTTATATAATACTTGTGCGAGATCCAATACATTATTACACAGCTTGTATTAATTCTAAGTAGTCCTGTACGGTCTGCTACATATTTGGGCGTGGCTACAGTTCTCTATCGACTTCACGAACTTACGCTATGCGCATCGGGACATCTACTACTTCGAGTGCAGTGGAGTATAGGGCGGTATTACTGTATGTCAGTAAAATATTCATTTTATCAGCAGGTAACAAAAATATGTAAGCATGCTGTGTAAATTCAATGAATTTGTAATGACCTAAAGCGGAACTAGTCCTGGATAGAAGTCCTGCTTGCCCTGGTGATAGCGCAGTCTATAGATGTAATGTAAGTGGAGCAGATCCAGTATCTTGGACCTGGACTTCATCCTCTATTATTCACAGATATTCTGTTGTTCCTGGTTTCACTGAGCCAGGAATCGTGAATCAGTCTATTTTTAATACTCCAGTACAATTCAGCCTAACAGATGTTGGTCCTCCATTTACAAATATTATAGCTACTCTGTTCAGTCCACATCAGTTAAATGGAATCACGATGACTTGTGAAGGGCAGCAACTGACCATACATGTTCCAAAACCGAGAAGTAAGTTTTTGATAATTGTTAGACAATAATAGCTAGTTATACATAAAACACCAAGAATGTATTATTTTATACCTCCTATGGAATTCATTGAAGTCTATTTTCAGCAGTAGCTTAATATGAATTAAAATGGAATATTATTACAGATTCGTTGCCTACATCACTGACAATATCTCCTAATGGAAGTACAGTAAATGTATATCCTAATATGGGATATGATGTTGGTATTCTCTATCAACTGTCAGAAACAGCTGCTGCAATGAGAGTGTTTGTACCAATACCTCTACAAGTTCCTGACAGTATTATTTTTATCCAGTGCCAAATCAACTCAACATTTACGATAGGTAAAGTACTTTATTTTACATTACTGTATACACACTTTACTACAACAATCATTGGATGTTTTCAGACTCATGTATTTTTGAAAGCCACAGCGAAGAAACAAATTATACCCTGTATTCTTCTGGGATATGGGAGATTTCAAGAAGATGTAGTCCTCCAACAATCAATGTGACATGTTCTAATGAGAATTGGAGTGAAGATATCAGTTGCCAGGATATAGCTACAACTAGTGAACAGTTTATTATACCAACTACTCATGAAGGTGTGGTTTACTGTAACACTGGTAGGAATTTTAGTATACAAAAACATTGATAACTGTATATTAAAATCAATAGGAACAAAATACAAGCATAAGCAAAGTACAGTGAGAGGCATTGAAGTCTCTACAGCACCATGAAGAAGAAATATACAAAAATGGAACATAGCTAATAGGAGACAACCGGCTTGAATTTTAATGAATGAAATGTGCATTTTATGAATAGCTAGACTTTCAGAAATGAATGAAGTTTGCAACCTTTTATGTGGTAATTACTATTGAAGCAATATTGATTCTGAGAAGAAAATTAGGTTTAGAGCTTTATTGTGGCTATTATTTTAAAGGAAAATATATAATTATTAGACAACACACTGTAAAAATTAATGTATAGCATGAAACTCACCAAATTCACACCAAACTGGTGGGTATGAATGCACACCATCAATGCATAGCGTGTCCTTCACACTTTCCGCCTAGTGTAAATGCACACTTAGTGTGAAATTCACACCTTAGTGAATAGCATGGACCTTTACCGAACAAAAATAATATTCATGTGCAAGCAAAAACTAATGCTATCATCATTGTAAACTTTTGTGCCAGGTAACAGAGTTGGCAAAGATTTTGGTCCTCTCATTAATGAGATCTGGGATTCAGCCGTAGAACATACTCTACTCTTTTTGAGATAATGTTGATATATAAATGTAATAATATTAGCCAACTTAAAATAATTCAGCATTCATAAGTATGAGTTCACACTGTTTATGGTGTGAATTCACACTGAATTTGGTATGAACTCACACTGAATTTGGCATGTACTTTACACCATAGGTGTGCACATCACACCATATTTTGGTTTGACTATATATTGTTGTAAGTGATTCACACTTAATTTGGTATGAACTACACACCTTTTAGTTTACAGTGTATAGCAATTGCAAACAGATTTTTTTACCAAAAAAAATTCAATAGAAACCTTACAATTACATAGTAGTTAGCTATTTCTTTTTATTATTTTAATATTGTGCTAGCATATTTTAATGTATTCCAATCTTTAGTTGCATCAAATAACAACAATATTGCAGTTTCTTCTACTATGAATAATCATGTAAGTGTTAAGATTAAATGTTTACAGTAATCATTTATGTCACCTAATTGTGGAGGTATTGCATTTGTTATTTAATAGCTCATATTAGGTCAAAATATGCTGAAATATACATATACAACATAATACATTGACATAATAATATGATATTTCATGTTAACACATAGTATTCTCTCTTTATATTTTTCCAGACTTTACCTGCAATGGATTGTCCACAATATTATGGTCAAGTAGTTGGCAGTGCTATAGGCAGTTTTATCTTAGCACTTATATTGGGCATAATTATTGGTCTCCTAATTGGAATGAAGAGCAAAAGAAAAGGGACAAAGCAAAAGTCGGCTGGAGAAAACTTGGAGCATCCCAGAAACGGAAGTGAAACTCAGTATGAAGATATAAAACTAGATAACGTGGAAATGTCAAAGAATGTTTCATACGAAATGGTCAAACATGCTTAGATTTATTAGACGACTTTTTCTCACAACCATGTTTATAGCACTTTTCATGCATTTGTTATATTATTTGTGACCAAAACTACTCTCATTTACTCTCCTTTCCTCACACTATAATAAGTTCTGACTGCCATTTAGGTATTATTTTTGGCTTTAAAAATATAAACATCAGCTCTAGAATCTTGAAAATCAAATAGATTTGATATTTTCAAATTAGGATGCTATTTAACATGACAAGGTGTCCATAGTAATGTAACTACAATGATGTATTTGCTGTGTGTTCCACAATATATTATTTACATCATGGTAAACAAACATTTATAAAGTGGAAGAAACTAAACTATATCTTGTTTACTTATGCCACTACAAAATCACAGTCTATATTATTTTCTCTATTAATATTTTGTATGATGTGTGTCATTACATTAATTTATTATAACTACTATTTACACATGTGGAGTAGTTATAAACCACAAGACACCAGACTGTTGTTCATATAAAACCAGTGTGAACATATTTGTTCAAGTTATTAAACAACTGTGTTTGTAGTAAATATTCAATGCAGAATTATTTATAAGTGACACATAATGAAGCCAGTATTATAATCACCTAATTCTACTATAAAAGTGAAAGAAAACTTCAATTATAAAAGTTTATGTATAACAGAACTATCAAAGTTACGAACACTTCTTCTGGTATATATTTTTATGAACTGAACGTAACTAGAATGAACTGATAAACTATAAGCAAAATGATTGACGACTGACATCGACGGTAATAACTGAAGCTTGCATATAAGAAAAGGAGGAGTGAATATGGATGGTTAATAGATTAAATGCAAGTCTCTGAAGGTCTTAGGCCTAAACAATATTAAAAAAATCTCAATCTATGTCAATGTTGACACTTAACTAGTTCTTACATAATGGAAAATATTAACCTTCTGTATTTGGTTGAGTAAATTTAATTATTTAATAAGACCTTTGTTGGGTTTAGCCATAACAGGAAGTACACCAGATTTAGTTATTTTTGTCAGTTTATCTTTAATCAATCTGGGCGTGGTAGGCAATGGCGGCGGCGTACACCGTAATGGTTCTGTCCGCTTACCTTCACTACCTCTCCGTCACAGTATCAGGTTAGTATGGGAACTTCATTTTACATAACTCACGGAAGTTTTGTTACGTGTGATAGGTGAGCTGGTGGTAGAGAAAGCTCCAGTCTGTCCTGATGATAGTGCAGTTTATAGATGTAGTGTAAATAGTGGAAGGCTAGAATGGTATTGGACTCCTACATCAGGTTCAAGACAGCAGTTATTGTCACTTATTTCTGGACTGCATTCTGGGCCACCTGTAGTGACTCAAACACTCAATATGGCTACAGTTGTGTTTAACATAACAAGTATTAGTTCATCATACATAAATGTTACAGCAACTGTTAGTGAAGCTCAACTCTTGAATGGAACTTTGATGGAGTGTGAAGGAGATAGACTCATTATAAACATATTAACAAGGAGTAAGCTTAATGTTACTGGTTTATTTCTATATAGTAGATAACTTAAAGCTATTCTACTCATTATTGCACATATCAATACTTGTTCATTTTTAAGGATTTTCTTTATTTACTTGCAACAGATATTCTACCTACCACTTTAAGCGTTTCAAAAGATAGAGGAGAAATCACCATTTACCCAAATGTAGCAGATACCATCAGTGGTATCAACTATCAACAAGCAGGAGGCAGTGTCATGACATTTACTCAACCAATAAAAATAAACACAACTGAAACTATTACATTTTTCCATTGCCATAATAATGCAACCTTTATTATAGGTAAGATAATGATTTAGTTAATTACCAAATTGTTGAAAAGTTTTTTTATGTGATATTTAGATACTTGTATACTGAATAAAGACAGTAGTGAAAATAGAAATTACACTCTGCTATTGAATGGCTCATGGATAATATCTCAAAGATGCAGCGTTCCATATATTACAGTCAATTGCATTGATGGCAGCTGGAGTGAAGACATTGCTTGTCCAGAAACAACTCACCCAACATTGGATGTAACTAGTACAGAATTGACAGCTCAAACTAGTCCAGAATTAACAGCTCAAACTAGTCCTAATACTAATACAGGTAAGACATAAGACATTTATCATATTATTTCATACAATCTTTACTTCCAACAATCTTATAAATCTGGGCATTGTAAAGCACTCAAATATGCACAAATAATAATATAATGTTTCATTGGTAAGCACTATTTCATAATTTGTTTGACAAAGTACAATAACAGGGTAGTTATAATATTCATCGTCATAATTTGTTTTTAATACTACACAAGTTAAATATGTCAACTCATTATTAATAAGCTTAAACACATTGTAACATGTAAATGTCAAAGTAAATACTGTATAACACTTTGTTCTAATTATGCAGACATGGAGAAGTGTGCTGTTACTACCTGCAATGATGTAAGTAACCTTATTTGAAACTTATCTCTTTTATAGAACTATTTTCGTGGCCTCTGTGTATTTCATAATAGTCAGGGCTGTTAGGGAAAAAATGTTTACGGAGCGGACAAAAGTACCAAATTTTGCACAGAGGTAGGTTTTATTGTGTACATTATGAAATTGACCGGCTCCAAAATTTTCGGCAAATATTTTGGCGTATATGGACGCGCAACTAGTAAACAAACACGAAAACTTAAAAAATAAGGCGAAATTTAATATTAGGCTTTTGGAAGTTTAAAATTCATCATATTTCACATCTGCAAGTACATAAGTTAGTGCACTGTAGTCCAGCTTTCTTGCATTTATAACTTGTACAGCCTCGGCTGGATTTGCACCCACACTTGATTAGTTCACTGCAAGCTCTGGCAGCTTCTGGAATTGTCATTCAGAGAGGTATCCAACCACTGTGGGCATCATCAACCCATCCCCACTTGTCTGGTGAGGGTACATTCTGTATTGAGTGATGACTGGAAATCCATATACTGCTCTGGTATAAGCTCGCTTGGCATGTTGAAGCAAGGCATCCTAAAAAATGATTTTGTTATAATATCATGTTACATTAAGCATAGCAATTCATACATTACCTGGGTTGGGGGTAAGTTTTCCATACTACTTCTATTTTTCTTGCAAAACAACTCCAGCCTTGCTTCATTGACTGATTTCAGGATACTACTCTTGTCATATAAAAGAACGGTGAATCGTTCCAGGAGTGAAAAAAATTCACAAGAAGCACTGACATCGCCAAATGCATTCTCCGCCATATGGAGAAAAGCTGCATTCACAGGTGAAAATGCATTCCAAGTATTCCATGCTGAACTCTTGGTCTTTCCAAAAAATGTGGATGTGGTATCACATCCAGTGAATGCATGAAATGGAGGGAGACAGCGTGATTTTACTTCTCCTAAGTGAGCACAGATGGTATTAATACTGTAGTAACAAAAATGCTTCCCAGTGCCAAATGCTACCCACAAAGCTGCATTTGGATGCCGACTGATTACAGCATGGAATTGGCCAATCAAGATAACCATTACATCGGTATCGACTGTACGAACAAGTATTGTGCTTGCTCCACCTTGTAAAGAATCATTCATGTGAAGTACAATTCGGGTGTCCGCTTCTTCATGATCTGAATCAGCCATTACGTGATCACTCCCATTACATTTGACCTTGGTACCTAAAAATAATTGCAATAATAATGTTATCATGTATAATGTATTTTAATTCATGCTTACCTGATGTAATAAAAATGACTTTACCATCTGGAACCTCAATACTGGACAGACATTCGGTAAGAAAAGAAAATAACTCCTCCTTGTTTCTTGAATCCCTAAGGAAGTTCTCCCATCTTTTTGGAATCTTGGCTTGTGCTGAGACCTTGACACGAATGCCACTACCCCGTTTGTTTCTAGCACCACCTTTGATACTTTTAGTAAGATAACAATCCCAAACAAGGTCGATTCTACTTGTATCCTGAAACTGTTGTAAGATGTACGGTATGAATATCTTGTTGGAATAATCAGCAAAGGTAGCTGCTGTTTCTGACTTCAAGAAATGCACCACAGCAGCACCATCCAGTATCTTGCAATCAAACTGGCTAAGTTGTGAAGGCTGGTGGGTGGTATCAAAGCATGAAAGAAGAACAGATTTCTTGCCTATCCTTATTGTTCCAAAATCAGATAAAGAAAGGGGGTTGGTTGGTTTTCATGAGAAAAAAATTCCGCCGGATCTGCATTGCGCTGCTGATTGGCAATATACAGTCGAACAAAGAGAGATGTGTTGCTTCTATATGCAGCAAGCTGCTGAGATGTCTTTGACTTCAGTTTTGGCTCAGGAGAACGGAAGAGGGCCAAGGAATTCCTCTTAATCGTGTCATGAATGGAACCAGTTCTGTTTATAAGAACTTCATTTTTATACTTTAGGTACTGCTCTCTTCCAAGGTCTTTGACACGTTTCACTGTTTCAGCAACAGAATCATTTGCACAAGCACGTGTGTTCAAAGCTAATACTAGATGCTCGAGAAAGAGTATCATAAAAGTTAGCATGTGGACAGAACTCAACTGGAAAAGGCAGAGAATGGTATATATATATAAGAATGTGTGTGGATGGATGCATGGGAATATGACCAAATAAGTCTATACAGCTTGAATTGTCAAAGAAAGAGGTGTTGATGAGGACGAGGCATGCATAAATACAGTTATTCTAAAAATAGAAATAGTTCATCTGTAATAACGGTGGTGATGGATTCACCACAGAGAACAGTCAGAACTAATCTAAATGTGCAGGTCCTTACTTGCAGCTGCTTGTCAATGTGCAGGAAATAACTTGCAGCTGCTTGTCAATGTGCAGGTACTTACTTGCAAGATAAACATCTAATTTTTGCCTAATTTCGCCTTTATTATCCATATCTCCGCTTTTACAAGCTAGTTTTTTTGGAGCCAGTCATTTTCTTGTTTAGTATGATCATATCTATCACCTGACCAAGTTTGGTGCTTTTGTCCAGCCCGTAAACATATTGCTATTTTTTTGCCCTAAAAGATCTCACTATAAAGTAAATTGAAATGGTAATATTATTATATAATTATTATAATATGAAATTGTTAATATTTTTCTAGACTTCATCTTCACAAAGATATGCAAGTTATGGTGAATTTATTGGAACTGCATTTGGAAGTTTTGTTGTAGCACTTATTCTGGGCAATATCATGGGACTTGTTTGTGGAGTCAAATACACCAGATATAAGGATAACAAAAAATGTAAAACAAGTTCTGACTCCAACAATGTCATGAATTTGAACAAGGGACCTCTGTATGAAGATATAGATAAACATGTAGAATTGTCACATAATGTTTCATATGATGTAGTGAAGATTGCATAACTTTGCTTCTTTTTAAAAAATATTTATTAAGTAATAAATGAAAAAATTAACCATCAATACACTCTGTTTATATAGCTAGCTTTATAATGCATACAACTGTGAATTATAATTTTTAAAAAATTAGAATACAGAAGTAATTAATTTTAAATACAAATGAGAGTATATTAATATTTAAGAAGATTTTACATTTTTTGTGTACGACATTAGAATTAATATTACTTTGATTAAAATGAAAGTAAAGTACTCGAAAAATACTAATAATAGTTGTTAGTTTATTAGATAGCTAAATCTGATAAAAAGGTTAGCATAGTAAGATTTAATTATGATGTACTTAAAAATATGTTCATGTGTATATTGTTTGTGCATGATGGTATATGATTGGGAGAATCTATATTGACACGAGTACTAATGTAACTGTGTGAGTATGCATATGTGTGAGCATGCGTGTATATGTGAGTGTGTTGTGTTGAGGTAGGTGTGGTTCAATAGACCTGTTAAGTCTTGGTTGATATTTCCTGTTACAAAGTCAACTTCCTGTCAATCTAAAGGGATAACCTGAATCAAGTCAAACAGGAAAGTTCTTGAGCTTACAAAGTTACAATCATGATTGCTATATCATTGGCAGTATATACTAGTTGTTCCTTATTCATTGTAGTCACAGGTAACACTGACTTAATGAATATATATATCTAGAGTAAATGAAACTTTAATTTAACATAAAGGACAACTGGTGCTACAAAGAAGTCCAGAGTGTCCTGGAGACAGTGCAGTGTACAGATGCAGTGTCAGCAGTGGGAGATTAGAATGGATCTGGGCTGTTGCTACAAATGATGTAGTACCTTTTACACTTCTTTCCTCTATTAATGGTCCAGGAATTAGGACTGAAACTATTAAAGGAGTTACAGTAACCTTCAATACAACTGATGTCGGTCCTTCTTATATCAATGTGATAGCTACTGTCCCAGATCCTGAGAGGCTTAATGGAGTCACTCTGGATTGTAATGGACAAACTCTAACAATTTCTATCACACATAGAAGTGAGTTTATTTGAGAAATACTTTGATAAACAATAACATCGTAAGTTTATAGTTAGATTGTATATTGTGTACACTAGAGAAACACTGGACACTTGATACGAACTAAATGGACGAAACAAGTTTTGTAATGAATGATATCGGCACTAGCTAGAAGAATAGTCCACAGAACTCGTATTTTTTAGAACTGTATTTCTAGTAGCGGGTAACGCCCAAGAAAGGAATTCTTTTTGTTGAGCACCGAGTGGTGCAACGAATGATATTGTGGTGCGTTTCTCATTAAATAAAAATAAATAATGATAGCTACTAGACTAGTACATTCTTAGCCAATTGTTAGCATTGTCGATAAAGTGCAGACAGACTACAAACTATTCAAACAACTGGAGTTAAAAAATAGTTCACATTAAGGAACAAATTCAGTTTTAGATCATTGGTCCCTAGTACCCAATATAATATAGCAGTTGCTGAAATCAGCTATAAACAAGCTAATTTCTGAGTTCTTAAGCATAACAATGTAATTAGACAGGAGAGTTGCATTATAATAATTTTATGATTGTTTATGTCGTCACAGATTCCTTGCCTACAACCTTGACCATATTTTCTAATGGAAATGTAGTGTTCATATTTCCTAATATGGAAGAAAGCATTAGCAGTAATGTTTCCTACACAGTTTCAAAGTCTCATCCTCTGGTTGCAGTGTCTGTGCCTATTATACTAAATGTTCCAAAAAATATCTACTTCTTTCAATGCAACAGTAATACTACATTTACGATAGGTAAGTATGAATTGTATGTATAAAATGTCAAAAACAACACACCTTTTGTATATTTGTAGACTCATGTATTTTAAATGACAACAATATATTCAATAACTACACTCTCTACTCTAATGGAACATGGAAGATATTCAGACGATGTAGTATTCCAGAAATACAAGTGACTTGCTTGAATGGTAATTGGAGTGAAGACATCCGTTGTCAAGAAATAGATGTCACTGTTAGTTCACATATCTATCCCAGTACTGGTAAGTAATTTAAGATAAACGAGTAGAAGATAACAATTATGCAATATACAGCAAAAAAATGTATATTATTGAATATGTATTTTAATTTTGTAGGAGTTCTTTGTTTGCAGATTTCTCTGTTTGTAGAGTAGGAGGTGGTTGTAAGCAGTGGCTTCTTGAAGCTACATTAGCTATACATTTAACTACAACTTAAATTTTTAGATTTCCCTGTAACTACTTCATCAAACAAATCCTATTCTTTTATGTGATCAGAATTTGTTTATTGTACAGAATTAATGAGATTAAAGATATTTAAACTATGAACTGATAGTAGTTTCTACTTGGCAAGGAAGTTGTCAGGATTCTTGAGATTTTGCAAATGAGTAAATAATCAATTGAATTATTATATTTACAAACAACATGCCCATATTATTTCAAATCAGTATGCAAAGGCTATGCGTATCTAATGAGTATAATGAATAGACATATTAGTGAAGTAAATGATTAGAAGTGGTTGTTCTTTAAATAACATGTAAAATAATTACATTATATAGAATTAGAAGTGTTTTTCTTGATATAACAAGTAAAATAATTACTGTATATAGAATTGAAAGAAGGTGACACAACTACTTACAGAAGTTCCGTATTATGCACTGTAAGTTAAATCAATTCAGTTAAATACATTGTAATTTCAATGTGTTTAGATTGAGCGAGTGAATCCTGATGATTTTCCAATGTTACTTAGCTATTTATAAGTATTAGTATATAAGTTTACAGAGTGAAACACTACAACGGAGTAGTAAAGAAATCAAGTGTGCAAGCCAATTATATCAGTATGTCAAAAATCAGGTGTTTTACACATTATTATTTACTAATTTGGTCTATTGAATCGTTTCATTCAGTATGTATGTAGCTTTGGTTAAATAATGTTGATTTCTGGTACAAAATGTTTTTTTCGTTTTTTTTGCTATCTTTTTTGTTAGCCCCAGGCATGCATTTTCATGCAAAGTTTCTCGGTAGCTTTCATTTATGCCAATCTTGAAATATTAGTAGGTCATACATTGTATTAGTGTCAATTTTATTTTGTGCAGATGTCACCTTCACAAATTTGTTTAAATTATGGCACAATTATTGGAAGTGTTATCGGAAGTTTTGTGCTGGCTCTTGTATTGGGAGTGATCTTGGGACTACTTTGTGGAGTCAGACATTCAAGTGTTCGTGCTGATAAACAATCATGCAAAAATTCTAAATCCAAATACGATATCACTTTAAGTAAAGGACCACTTTATGATGAAGTGCAAGTAGAACAACATGTTGAATTGTCAAAAAATATTTCATATGATGTAGTGAAGAAAATTTAAGTTTAACATATTTGTTACATACTTGAATTTCTATATAATATAAGTTTTGCTATAATATTTTTGCTATAGCTATTATTTAAAATTTCTACTAATTATGTTAATCGAGGTAACTTAAAACTTATGAGAAACAATAAATGCCCCTGCTAATTTTTAAGCATATGAGTTCGTTTTCTGTAGAATGAATATGATAGCTATATATTTATTATTTTTCTTTTGAAAGGTTAAATACATGTCCCTTATTGGTAGTATGTGAAATTTGCTTCTAACTGTGATGTAGCAATGATATTGTGTAGTTGCCAGTAGTGCAAAATTGGCTAGTGTTACAATTTTTAAGGCTCAGTAAGTTTCACAATTAGTGATTACAACAATATCAATGACTTAACTCAGGTTATACATTTAATGCTAATTACTATTCTACGCAGGCTAATTTATTCTCACGAGCCAGAGGTGAATGAAAAAAAGCCTGAGAGTGAAATTTAAAGTGAGCTTCTAATAGAAAGAAGTCCAGTATGTCCAGGTGATAGTGCAGTTACAGATGCTGTGTTTACAGAGGGAGATTAAACTGAAGGTGGAGCAGCGCATCCAGTTTAACAGAATTTACTATTATTGCTGGATGTGCTATGAAAGGAATTTTAGAGCCACTACTCAGGATCTAGTAGAGTAACATTCAGCATAACAAATGTTAATTCCACATACGTAAGCACACTAGCAATTATTCATGAGCATGAAACATTGAATGGAACATTGACCAAATGTGATGGACAGAGTATCACTATAAACATTATGACTACAAGTAACTTTACCATAAAATAATCTCATAGAACACCACTTTACCCTACGCGTAATACCCTAATTTGTGTAATAGATACCTTACCAGCTGTAGTGAAGATTACACCTAAAGTAATGGAACTTGTATTATTAACATAGTAATCCACAGACTTCACCTTCACAAAGATTAGCAAGTCATGGTGAAATAATTAAAATTCTAATTGAAAGTTTTGTAGTAGCTCTTATTCTGGGCAATAACATGAGACTACTGCATATTTCAGATAATTAAAAAATACATAAGTTTTTAACTCAAACTATAGCAGAAATTTTGAACACAGTGACCAAATTTTGATGGGCATAGTGTGCCATGCCAATCAGCAATAAGGACCTTTCTACGAAGATAGATTATTAGGAAAAGAAGTTGCACTGTCACAAAAATATTCCATAAGATGTAATACAATGAATACAAGTACTATGACATTTTTTTATACATTTTCATAATAATAGTTATAAATAAATGCCAAAACTTATTTAAATACTGAAATAGTGCTGGTAGAGGTGAGCTGATTTTAGTCACCAGATTGTAGTGATGACATTATTTGGCTTCTCGAGGTCTTGTGGTTACTACAGATGTGTAAATTGTAAACTAATGACACATATAGCCTACAATCTCTAATGAACTATTACTATTGTAATATGCTCTAATAAAAACATAACTGGCTATAAGGAATTTACTCATGCACCATGTTGTAAAATTTTGCAGGTATTGCCAAAGTGAAATTATATTAACCATAGGAGTAAAATTATTAGGTTTTATCATACAGCTTGAAACTCACACAAATGTATGTGAAATGACAATGTGCAACATTTCTTACTCAGTGTGAACAGCTTGCTATCAATGAAAAAAAATTGGACCAATGTGACTGAAATGAATGAGTTTACTGTTGTAGTTATACATTACTAAGTGTAAATAATACTCATAATTTTATCATATCTTCTCCTCAATTATTATAAACCTGTCAGCACTGTATTCACCTGACTAAGTATTGAACAGAATTTTTTTCAAAGCAATCAGTACTTGTAAGCATAGTTATTGCCAGTAGTTTTGTATACTATGTAGCAAATTAATATTTATATTTCTCCACTTAGCTAGATACAAAAAGAAATAAACACATAATGCTGTTTTGACAACTCATTTTCTGTTATGAAAACAATGCCTTGTTTGTTTGTCAGCTGTTTGATTTAGCATAACACTCAATCAGGTACATTATGAAAACATGATTTTAGTAGCCCTTAGAATAAAGTAGGATATGCAAGTTGTAATGTGAGGGCGATGCAAGCCACAAAAATCCATATTCAATTTACTATAGTACTTCCTGTATAACTACTTCTGGTTAATAAATGTAGTAATAGATTATAGATTATAGTGGAGAAGGACCGCACTAACCAATTCAATCCATTTCACTATACTATATCCTAGTTTATCTACTGAAGATTGAATCCTTAAAAGGACTCTAAGTAATAGAAGAGTGTTGGTCAACATTACAATAAGCTATTAGTCCTTCATTCATCAGTATCACGGCAACTGGATGATCCTAAAGAACAGATTTTGATTGTAATAGAGAGATACCCGCAATAGAGTTTACTTCATATTTATAATAGGACTGCTTTGTGTACAGGATATGTTTGTGGTTCACAACAGAATTAATAGTGAAATGATAAATTCTAATAAATGTGTGACAGCATGAGTGAGCTCTAATTACTGCCACAGATGATACTTCCTGCCCCCACTGTGGCTGAAATATAACAGGAAGTGCACTTTATTAAGATCATTGTTATCTGAAATGAGTTAAACTTAGACTATTTATGGCTCTGAACTTGTTCATTACTGTGTGTGCATCTTATTGTCTGTTTGATTCTGCATCAGGTAATTCAAATACCAAAACCATGTGCTGTATATTGAAGTGGTAATGTGTAATAGGAGAACTGGTGCTTGAAGAGAATCCAATTTGTGACAATGATTCAGCCACTTACAGATGCACTCTCAATGGTGATAGGGTGGACTGGGAGTGGATGAATACAGAAATATCTTTGTCAGAACGTGTTAGCTTCTTTTCTAGTGTAATTACTACAGGAGTCACGAACCGTACTATAGGAGGATCTTTGGTGTCCTTCAATGTAACAGCTCTTGGTCCTCCTATTACTAGTGTGATAGCACTTGTGTACCACCCTGAAGTAATAAATGGGACCATAATGGAGTGTGGTGGAGAAAGCTTAACTATAAGTATCACAAAAATCAGTAAGCAATAAGTTATGTTAATCAAGGGCTAAGGCTGTGTACGTCGGGTAAGCAATTAGCTATGAAAACTTTAAGAGTAGTTATTTTAATCTAGGAGGAAGGCTGTATGCATGGGGTTTCATTCTTGACCAGAACTTCAATATTCTTCAAATTTAAGTTATTACTTAAACATGTTGCAGCTGATTTTGACAATACATACTGAAATATTATTATTTGATTTACTAACAAAATGAATATTGCAGATCTTTTACCTACTAGTCTCAATGTTTCTACAACTGGAACCGAAATTATTGTATATCCAAACCTAGCAAGAAGTGATAGTGGTATAAATTATCAGTTATCAGTAGGTTCATTCTTGGCAGTGACTCTACCTATTGCATTAAGTACTTCAGAAACTAATACCTTTATTCATTGTGACAAAAACACAACCTTCACTGTAGGTAAGATATTTAATCTGAATGTCAGCAGATTGCAATAATATTGGCATTGATATATTTGTGTGATGCTGTTAATAGGTAGATGCATATTAGATGATGGCAATGATAAAGAGAGAAATTACACTCTCTACCAAAATGGATTATGGGTAATTTTTCGGAATTGCCTCATTCCTGACATACAAGTTCTTTGTATTAATGGAAGCTGGAGTGAAGACATTAGTTGTTCATTAGTAAACACCACTACTACTGTAAATAATCATACAGTCAGTTCAGAAATGGTTCCTAATTCAAGTGAGACCATAATAAATTCTATAGTGGATTATAGTAGGCTAGCTATGCATTGGATTATACAAAAAAATGCCACAAAATAAAAGTTGTTTAACTAATTAGCTCTAAGGGATCGATCAAATTACGGTTTATAATGAAACATGTAAACTATTATAACTAAACAGATTTGCTATTAATATAGGCCACTAAATGCAAATACATAAACTATAGCCATATAAGCTACTAGCTAGCTTGTTAATTTGAAAGACAAAATAACAAAAGATACTTCAAACTATTTTGCATGTTTGAAGTACTGATTAGATTAATAGTTATTATAGATAGATGTTTTCATTCTTGCTAACTACAGATATAGAACAAACAACTTCCACCTGTGCTGAAGAATGTAAAGTAAGTTATCCACTTCACCCTATTGTTATTTTTTAATAATTTATTGTTGAATTAATATAGATATCATCTATACAAGAATCCCAAAGTCATGGCCAAATTATTGGAAGCGTTATAGGAAGTTTTGTGTTGGCACTTACTCTGGGAGTGATATTGGGACTATTTTGTGGAGTTCAATATGCTAGAAGAAGTATGATTAAGAATCAATCCCTGGATACTATGGAAGCCTCACAAAGCAAAATAAAATCCACTAAAGGACCTCTGTATGAAGAAGTTGAATTAGACAAACATGTTGATTTGAAAGAAAATATATCTTATGCTATTGTAAAGAAAATATAATCAGACTTTTCTCAGAGATTCTTTCGTAAATGATAGCATGTTAGAAACTTTGCATTTTTTCTTGATTTATTACAACAGTGAAATTTAATTAATAATATATTCATAAAAATTGATTTGTCTTAGCTACTGTGGTTATCTGAAAAAAAATCCTGATGAGACAGCATCATGTAGGCTTAGGCATCCTATTTCCAAGAAATGTTTCTGAAGTCTCATAGCTGTCATGTGGCAACTGGTAACTTAACTATTACTCCACCACATTTATCTACTCTGGCTATGATGTGCAGCAATGGAATTATCTCAAAGAAACCTTTCCAGAGTAAGGGGATTATCACTGCTTGAAGGTGGTTTTACTAAATTGAGGAACATTTACATTACACTAAAGATTTACTGCATAGTTTATTTGTTTTAATAAATCATACTTAGTTTAGCTTGACAGGAAACTTATAATATCGTACATTGCTTTACCATAATTTTACATGTCTGTTTTTTACCAATAAATGTGTGTAACTTAAAATTTTTTAGTTTCTTCTCTACCATTAAAAAAGCTGAAAATTCAAGAAGAATCTCTCAAATATACAGGTGGTATAGTTTTTGTGTTGTGACAAGTTTATAACTTAATCCCATAGGTTATTATTGAATGAAGAACTCTGTTTCAACAATTGCCATTCTTTGGAGGGACACTGAACTAGCTATAACCTCAAAGCTTTGGCACTATAACCTTTAGGTGGGGTCCCCATCTGAAAATGTAGCTATCATCATAAATTTGTCGGGGTAAGTATGCTTCACGGTCAGAATCAGACCATTGATAAAAGTATTATACAGGGATTGGAAACGGATCACTTACGCCCGTAGTAACTGTACAAAACGACGCTAATCTTAGGCCTGAACATTTTTTATATTTAGAGGCGTTTAGTAAAGCTAGTTACCATCTACCCAGAGCAGTATAAGGTGAGTTACCCCATGGAATAACTATTTCTAGGTTACTTGATATTTTCAAATGTAAAAAACAATCTGTTTTACTTAATATCTACCTTTTGCAATCCTTCTACTAAAACTGTTATAATTCCTTTAACTTGTTAAAAAAAGATACTTAAAGGTGCAGGTTTGAAGTCAAACTAGTCCTAACATCTATACACTGTTATGAACCATTTCAATGGATATAATGAGAACAGCATCTTTCATTAAAGTGTTTGTACTGTTTCTGTTACGATCCTATGCTAAAGAGCCAACTGTTACTGATACAATGATTGCAATTGAATCTGGTATGTAATGTACTAGTAAATGCAATAAACATTATGATTGTGATCACTTATAGTTATGATTACAGGATATTCCTACAAAGTTCACATTGATAAAACTTTAATTAGTGTAAGATCCATTTAAAATTATACATGTGTATTTAAGTGGCTGAACAACCATGAGCATTAATTACTCAAGTGTACATATTTGTTTTGTGATCAGCCATTAATAATGCAAATTAGTTTCTTGCAAAGGCTATCAAATATTGTATGTGCACTCTAGCTATTAAATATACTTCAAGATTAGCCAAGTATGAAACTTATTACAGACTCCAACTTCCTAGCTCAGGTCCTAATGGTTACTACAGCAGATATTAGGGTCACTGTGACACTAGCTATCATTTTAAACTCAGCGGATCATAAAGTGGGAAAAAGGATATAGTGAGTGAAAAAATCTGGTTGATAATTGGCAGCCTAGACACTAATAGATAATACATTTATAGCTTACTCAGTAAAAATATATTTTTTTGTTTCTGTACATTAGCTAAATGACAGAGAAAAAATACAATTAGACTAAGCCAATGCATTGAAAAATTAAATACATTTAACATGAACATATTTTAAGGTTGATCATAAAATTAATGAAAATTGTAAAAATCGAAAAGTTTTTATCCACTGACGCTTTGTACTATAATCCTTACAGGGTTGTGAGTGGCCTTCAATGTTGTTTGACCGAGGCTTGTACATAGTAGGTTTATTGGCCGAGAAAACAACCACAAGTTAATGAATTGAACATCAACGCCCAATGTTTTAAACTTTTCTAACAGCTCACGGATGACATCGAATCGATACCTATGTTGTTGAGCTGTTGCGATCTGGACAATTCGCAGCATTTGATCTTCTAAATTGAATTGAAGGAGGTCATACACTGATTGATTCCACTGCAATGGAATTAGCCACTGCTTGTCTGGTGGCAAGCAAGCCATAGTTAGAGGTTCAATCTGCTGATAACTTGGTACACTCCAAATCTCAGGTTGATTAACTTCCTTGTATAGAGTCACTCCGGACTCTGCACTAACCTTATTCATAAGTCTAGCCAGAAAAAAACACTCAAAAATATTTCCGCTTAAGGATGGGTTATTGACTAACAAAGGTCTAACAATTGTTAAAAGTTCTTCATAGGGACAATTCAACACTAAACATTTGTATACGTATTCACTCACAATGGTACGTATATTTTTAATAGTGCCAAATAAGTGGTGCAAACGTTTGGTCCAAAAGGCCCTTGAACTGTATGAACTAGGACTGTAACAATCATTCCTTCGTTTGTCAAAATCAACTTGTGGTAAAAACAAAAACTTGCATTATGCCCAGCGAAATAATATCTTTCTTGTATAACGGACTCTTTCTCGACAGGACCACATTTTGACACTAAGTTACTCTTTATGCACTCGTAAAAATGTCATCTTCACAAGCTTGTAAATAATCCTATAAACTCCAGGAGTGAAACGGATAAACTTCAATTGGTAGTGGCAAATGTTGATGCCAATTGACACCTACAGATGTCAAATTATACAATTCAATTTACTGAAGAGAACTTGCATATTCACAAGTTCTGTACTTGGAATATCCAAAACTAATATATCATCAGGATTAACGATTAACCATTTGACGTGCAAAATCGAAATTTGATATCTCCATCACAGCAACACTAGCCTGACACAACCTTATCACTTCATACATGCCCACTCCAGCAATCCAGATCACACTATTTAGATTGCAGTATGACTGCTAGCAAGCTCATGCCCATGTAGTACTGGATTTTCCTACCCCAGGCGAACCACTGATCTCTAAATGAAATTTTCCTACAGCTGCAGCATTCAAGTAATCCCAAAATTTTATGGCCTCTGGACGCATATAAATCAACTGCTCCTTAGTGGTGACATTCAGAAAACCCAAGTTCCCATGTTGAAATTTCACAAAGGGGTGAGACTCGTCCATGGATATGTATCCATTGTCTTGCTCAGGTCATATGTCAGATCTATAAAAAATTTTATCACAATAATTTACACATAATCACTCTGAATCATTGTTGATAAAAATCACTAAAATTAAGGGTGCTGTCATATAGCAATGCCTGCACGGCTTTAGTAGCGAACTCTCTGAATAGTCACGCATTATATACCACATGTCATGCTCCACTTTGCAACAAATTAGTTCCCATGAAATGCAGCTGTGCCTCACTCCCCATTATGCGCGTACGGTTAGGGCGGGGCGGGGTAGAGTCAACTTTCAATAAAAATCCTCGCACACTAAAGTAATGGATCTAGAATCTACTGTCTTGTACTGCTCAAGAATAGACAAACGGCTATCATTCAAAATTTGTAAGGCTTAGAGCCACAAAGGCTCGACCTTATAACGATGAGATACAGTAACACTTCGAATAGTGACCACATTGGGGACAGGACTTTTGGTCTCTACTCAGAGTTTCTTATGTAAATGTCATTATTTTTGATAAAGAGTTAGGGAAAATTACAATCATTAATTGATGCATGAGGAATCATTGGTCAATAAAGTTGTTGAATTGGCAAATGAAATTGTCGTCACTTCCAGTGTCCTCCTCCATAATCATTTCTGCTGAGACATCTTTCCACAAGCTTTGAACTTGGGAGGATTGCCGCAATACAGTATTCTTCCACAGTTGAATAACTATAAGCAAAGTATAATAGGTTGAAACTTTCTCACTCTTCTTTTTTTTTTATTAATGAACTTTGTAAAGTAAAAATAGTACAAAAATGAATAACAGATGGGTAGGAACAAATCTAAAAGTGAAAGGGCAAATTAACTAGCAGCACATGCATAATGTTATAAAGCACATTCTGACAGATCATTATAACTCCTCACATGTCAACTGTTTCCAAGAAACCAGATTTAAAAAAATATTTTTTCTCTTTTGGAAAAAATCTACCCACATGTAAGACTATTAAAGAAGTGAAAAGTGGAGGGGCTGAGTAAGAGAGCTGAACCCCACCACACATCTTTCTCCTACTCCCAGACGAACTATATACTATTAACTTACTGCTGGTGTGAGTGAATTTGCATTTTCTTTTTTTGTCCTTCAGAACACTCACTGTCCTTGTAGTGTAGAAACTTTGGGTAAATTCTACAGCCATCTAGAAAAGAAATCCAATTGTTAAAATAAATGTAGAAAAACAAGGATAAAAATGCAACGAAGGAGGCTATGATTGTATTAATTCTTCATTCAAGTAATCATAAATGGAAAAAAATATAATTTACACGAACAAAAAAATAATTACCACGGATTTGCTTTGCTAAATGTTTTGGTTCCAATTTCTTTTATTATTTTTCAACAACTTTTCTGTTGTGTTCACCATCAATTCTGAGCATGGACATAATAACAATAATAGCAATACTACTACTACTACTATTACTACTACTACTACTATTACTAATAATAATAATAAATATTTATAGTAGTAGTATTAGTAGTAGTAATACTAGTAATAGTACTAACAATAATAATGATTCAGTAATTCTTGACTGAAATAATTATATTATTCTCATTCTAACAGCCAATACTATGTTAATTAAAACTTAACCCAAAAATTGTTATTATTATTAGTGACCCCTAAAGAGTACTTCAGCAAGCAGTCGAAATGTTGGGTTAAGTTTTAATTAACACTATTGACTGTTATAACGACAAAATTCGCTAATATAATAATGATGATAAAATTAATCATACACTCAAGAATACTTACCTCTCATAATTATGCAGTTTATCATCATCAGGAAATGCTGCATGAACACTTCTGATTTGAAACTGCAAAAAGTATGTAAAAAATTGTGTAAAGTGTCCTTTCAATGCCATGTTAAAACTTACATGTAGTTCAGGAGGGCTTTGTCGACTCCGTTTATTACCCTCAGAATTGGTCTCACAGCTACTGCAGCAACTTGCAGAACATGGAGCCAACACTGGTGGATACTGCTCAAGTGTTGACACTCTGGACTCTATGCTATCAAGCTTGTCACATATAGTATCTAGCTTACTTTCCATATTTTTGCATATAACTAAGAAATGAACCAATTTGTGAGTGACTTTTATGCAAATTGTCTCCATTTTGTGGTTGAATGTCTCCTGGTAGCCATTGAAACCCTTCATCAGCCCTAACTCTCTCTCGTCTTTGAGGAGTTATAATAGTCCTGCCAAGCACACATATTGAAAGTTTAATAAGTACAACACCATAAATCAGGCACTCTACAATGATTGACACATAAAAGAACAAAGTAAACGATTTTAAAGAATAATCTTGCATTAGATAATGTGCACAAAGTTATTAATAATTTTTTCAGGAAATCTGACTTAGAAAGCAAGCTAGCTTGAAGAGATCTTTTCTTTTGTATTGATACGGTCAATGATATCGCTGAAAAAAGGTCTTAAAGTTTATGATGGTATCTGACTGGATATAGTAAGTACTCGCCACAAGTTTGTCTGAGAACTGCAGCAAGATAACAAAATTTGGCACCATCAGCCAGCATAATGAGTTAGTTAGCTCCATTGTGAATGTTTTCCATGCAAGTATTGTGCATGTGTAATAGACTGTCATTAATCCACAAGACTATTTAGCCATTCTCGGCTGAAATAATTATAATGAATAAGCAGTTTTTTCAGCTACTTTGTGCAACCATTAGGGCACGCTCTAAAGGGTTAAGTCAAACAACTGAAAGGTTTCAAGCAAAGAGGATGCTTACAAGAATGTGCAAATTACCCTTCAGGATATATGACGTAGAATACATACTCACCAGTTATCTTGCTGTTTATAGTATCACCACAAAGAGTTGGACATCCTCAACCTCTGTGGAGGAAGGACTTCAGCAAGAAGATAAAACATCGGGTTAAGTTATATTGGTGTTAAAGAGAATAAGTCTACTGTTATACCCACAAGAGTTTTATCTAATGTACCCTACCTAACCTAACATAGTCTTTTGCTGCTACTGTACCATACCTAAAGTGTATTAACGTGGTACTTTACCTAATGTATTTAAGCTATCCTTTACCTAAAGTGTTTTAATGTGGTACTTTACCTAAAGTGTTTTAAGACACTTTACTACTTTACCTAAAGTGTTTTAAGGTGGTACTTACCTAAAGCGTTTTAAGACACTTTACCTAAAGTGTTTTAAGGTGTTACTTTACCTAAAGTGTTTTAAGGCGGTACTTTACCTAAAGTACTTTACCTAAAGTATTTAAAAGGGTTCTTTACTTAATAGCTAAGGTACCTTACCTAATTATTCAAAATATTGCTTGTGTAATGAAAAACATCAGGTAAGAGATAAGATATCTTCATGAAATACATCATAAAATGCATTTCATGAAATGATATCCAGTAAACACAAGGTCACAAGTATTTAATATGTGACCGTCTATGGGAAAATCGGGCACAACGCGGCATGCGTAGACGTCGCAAAAAGATCGATTTAGTTCTTAAAATTGTATTAAATAAGCCTAACGAAGGTAACGGTTAGGTGATATATAGCGGGAATGGCTAAAGCTACGGCGATAAAACGTGGAGAGCTTAATATCTGCTTGCCGAGGAGTGTGTAAGTGCAAAAAAAAAATTTTTCATCGGGGCCGCGTTGTGCCCGATTTTCCTGTAGACGGTCACATATTAAGACTGGCACCTATGAATGAACTTATATCCTGCTATTACGATGAACACTGAAAACTATACCAATAGAGAAAACAACTTCTACACAATGTTCTTGTGTTCATGCAAAACTTCAATTTGAGGACAAGTTCTATACAGTGGAGGGACCAAAATACTGTCCCTAGTGTGTCCACTATTTGAAGTTTTCTGAATGTACCTTAATTTATTCATGAAAAGAAATTTCGCTGGGATTGATTTAACATTGGATAAAACATCTAAAACATCAAATAAAGTGAAACTGGAACCACTTGATGTATTATTAGGAAAATAAAGTTGGGAAAATAAAGTTGTAATATGTACTACACATCACTAGACACTACATGTACTTTAACCTTTATACACACACCTATACACACACACACCAAGACGCATATTTGTGTGTGTGTGTGTACCTGTGTGTGTACATGTGTGCATGTGTACGTGTGTCTTTTCTACCGATTTAGTAGTGACATTAGCGGTGCAACTGTAAAATCCTCTATTTTTCACATCAAAATGGTTAATAATAATATTTGAATATACAAACATATATGGTGACAGTCCGTTCCACAAGTTTGGTCCAAGTTGTGTTAACAAAAGTTAGTAGTTTTGCAGTTGATGAAATGCACTTCAATGCAACCTTTGCATCATACGGAACTTTCACGAGACGATGAAGATATTTCCGGATTTTGCCATTCACCTCTACTTGTAAAGATGCTAGTACTTACATGGTTCATTACCTTACGAACTATGTTATTCCAATCTTTATTCTGCATAAATAGGGGGTAGGGTTACTTTAGTACCTACATGTAGGTACCGAAGTAGCCCCTGGTCATTAAATAAACTGTAGATGAGAGAAGATCTTGGAGAATGGCGAAATAAATTACGTTGCGGAGAATAATATATAATTATTTCCATGTATTACAATGATAAAACACTGATACAAAATTTTTGTCACTTCATGGATGCAGATGAAAGTGTTTTGTAACTATCTATTCTACTAATAATACACAGTTCTATAAGCTAGTTATTACTGCAAAATCACAATAATTAATTAATATTATTATTCGACTAAATTATTGCAAAATATTACAATTGTAATCTATGCTGAGATTAATTGCACCTTTGGTATTGTACTGCTATATTTTCTAATCATTTCAAAGCAATATGCTTAGATACCAAAACTGATTTTTAATTTATTCTTAAAGGTTCACAACATTCCATTTACTATATTGTGTCAGAAGGTATAAAATGTGGCCAAATTAGAAAATAGACTCAATACTCAGGCTACGTTTATCCAAGAATTGGATTTTAAAATGTGTAAAGTGTAAATCCATTCTACTACTTATGTAAATCTGTTGGAATAGCTGGAGAAGGATCTCTGTCTGTATCATGAGATTTCACATTCTGTAGTCTGTTGCTAGGATCTAATTTTTCTTGATGAACAGATGAATATTGGTCGACATAGTGACGTGTTCGCTTAGTTTGAATCTGCTGACGGATCCATTCATTGAGCAGGTTATTCAGTGTGTTGTTTTGACCTAAATGAACTACTTCAGTTTCTTCTTTACTTCCTATACTGTTGTTCCTATTGAGTGTCAAGCGACTTGGAGGAGTCTTCTTAATAGTCTTATTAGGTGTTGTATTTGGATCTAAAAATTCAGAGCACTAGCTATACTAATACATAACTAGATTTTTTTTCCCCAGCAAATTTGTGTTTGTTCTGAGAAATGATTTTGGAATACTAGAAAATTTTCTTAGTTCTAACATTCAATATGTTGATTAAAACTTTAGCTCAAGTTTCCAACTGGATTTATGTTGTTGTTGTTGTTGTTGTTTTTTGTTTGTTTTTTTGTTGTTGTTTACATGCTTACTAAAGTTTACTTATAAATATCTCAAATTACAGGTCTTATTAGTTCTTATTTTGAATAAAACTTGGGTTTTGGTTGGAAAATATGAGGTAAAGGTATTAATAGCTGGTGAAATTGAACGGTTGATACTGTTATTGTCACTACGAGAGTGAGACTAATAGAGTGATAATTAATATACTGGTGATAAAACTGGACCGTAGGAGTTGAAAAAACATTAGCTAGCTATGGGATTTTAGTGGAGTGGAATGTATTTGTAACATAACAGAATTTGCTAAAATTGGTGAGATCAGACTGTGTTTGTGAAAGAGATAATGTGTATAGTTATTACTGAGTGGTGTTAGCAGAACTTTATACTTTTGTGCAATGTGCAAATGAGTCAAAACAATTCTTGGATATATCTGCTGCTTCTACACCTAACAAGAATCAGTCTCTTCCTGCTTTGGGGGATTCAATTGAAATAATTTCTTTCCGTAATTTTGTCACTCATTAGTCAGGGTGGAACATCAAGCGAAACGAAGCTGCTCACATTGAAGTCGCAACCCACAGTTGAGCTGCGATTGCTCGCTTACGTCATGTCCTGAGTTAGGAAAAATCCGATGGGGAGCTCTGTGGTAGAATGACTTCCTCCCACATGAAGCTAACTTATTCATGTTACCCTAGACTTGTCCATGTAACCCTACACTAATGCAATTTCATTCATTCACACTCATCTTACTCATACAATTACATTCAGGTAACATGAATTTATTCAACCCATGTGAATTTATTCAACCCATACCAATGCATACACGTTCATCCACGTTATTTCCCACCCACCTTTTGGCAGGTTTGGGACATATTGGCCAGCCTCACTTTATTGTACAGATCTCACTTTATCTAAATACACTAGCTGAAGGCTCTGCCTAACTTTCCTCTCCTAATAATTAGAACTCTGTCTGGGAGGTATCCTTGGCTGATTAACCTAAGGATAGGAAGGGCTTGTCTCACTCAAGTTATTCTGACAGTGACTTCTCTGGTGGCAGCTACCACCATGGAGGCTCACACTACCTAGCTCATCATGCCACAAGTTCCCACAAGACGCTTTTCTTATCCCCACGCCCACATAATTGGTATGGTAAAGGGTCGTCAACGCCGGCCTGACATTTGAACGTAGTAGTCTCGTTTATAATTCAATCTTAGTTCACTGTGCCGAATCTGTGGCCTCGTTTACACATTCTGAACTTCTCGCAGGTCCGAGTATAAAAAGGAGAGTCCCCCTCTTGCTCTCCGAAGTCTATCGTTGGTTTAAATTTAAAAAAAGTTGCAACGCAAAGAACCCTCAATTCATTATTCTTTCAATTTGAACTAGTGTCCCTATTACAAACAGCTATATACAATAATTTTTTGCAATGATATAATAGAATAATCTAGTAAGAATCCTATCAAAGCCTTGCATTTGTGCAGAAGTACTTCTTGATTGAATATAACTCCTCGAGATAGTATAGAAGTACTCTGAAGGTATGCTGTAAATCTAGTGCAGTTGAACTTAGCTGCTTCAATGGCAAACAATATTCTTCTTCTCCTTTCTCTTTTATAACCTGCCTTTTTTGTTTTTGTTTTACCTTCTGTAGTGTTCTCAGGACTCATTTGAGTTATACTAGAGCGTTGTTTCACCCATGTCTTCACAGGCAAATTAGAGATATGGCTCAAGTCGTATATCAATTAAGTTCTTTTTGACCACTCAAATTATGTGGGATTAAACAAAGTATTACTACAATCAAATAATAATAAATGTAAATAAGTGCAATAAAATTTAAAACGTAACTTATACTACAAAATTATAATTATAATACTATGTACTATTTATCTTACTTCATTTGTTTCATTTGAACGTCACTTACCAGTTTACCACGAATGGTGTAAAAGTATGTACAAAGAACAAAATAATCATTATTTCTTTACCGCACTTTTAACTTATTTGATAAACGCTATCACTACCAAATCACCTAAACGCTGATATATGGGTGTGGCTAAGTTAGCTTGCTACGCGTAGTTCTGACTTTCAGCGATCCTACCTGTAGGTTAATTAAAAGTATCTATATTCAGGTTATGCAATATTAGGTTCAGCAATACATGAATTTGAATTACGTGAAAATAATGTCTATCGTAATGAAACAGTATATTTTTACACAGGGAGAAGGCAGGTAAACGCGCAACGTCTGAACCTACTATTCCTGAGCAGTACACGAGAAAATAGTATAGAGTTTTCTTTGATAAGGGGGAATTTTTAGTTTTCTTCAATTCTGATTACGCCCCCCCCCCCCCCCCCCCAACTATAAACGAGAGGGTGCGTGAGCAACAACTGAACTTTACGTAAAAGCTTTCTTGGAAAAAATATATGCAATTGATAACACCAACCATTCAGCTAAGAGCTTCATTAATATCACCCAGGCTTTTCTAATTGTCCAATAGTATAAGAATAATGATATTTACAAGTAGTCCTTGTGTCATGATATGTGACCGTCTACAGGAAAATCGGGCACAACGCAGCCCCGACGAAAAATTTTTTTTTTGCACTTACAGACTCCTCGGCAAGCAGATATTAAGCTCTCCAAGTTTTATCGCCGTAGCTTTAGCCATTCCCGCTATATATCGCCTAACCGTTCCCTTCGTTGCCGCGTCTACGCATGCCGCGTTGTGCCCGATTTTCCCGTAGACGGTCACATATTAGCTAGCTATCTCAGAGAGTTTATAGGAAGAATATATGAAAAATAATTACTTCATAATACTCATGTAGCCAATACTGTAAAAATATTTATTTTCTTCCCTATACTACATATGTTTGCTGGTTTACCTTCTGCTGCAAATATTGAGAACATAAAAATTGTGAACAAAATATTCAGGGTACAGTATGATAATAGAGTCATTTTTGTGAAATATATACACTACAATGAGCTTTGAGAGGAGCTTCAATTTGCCTTTCACACTAGTCTGCTGTAGTCTATCCTTTTCCCTCCTTATGTGGGAGTGGGAGAAGGACAGCTGAGAACTCCACTTGGATTCTAGTCTCCTATGCCAGACCCTATTCCTAACAGCATGGGGGAAAGAGAGTCTGGGCAAACGCCTTCACTGGTTCGTTCCAGTGGAACTTAATGACGACCATACGCGATAAGGAAAAGCACGGTTATTTCAGTAAACTATGTAAATTACCAACCTGCTGATTCTGAATATGCTGCTGTAACGTATTTGTTCTCTTAAATACAATGCTCTTGAAGTCATTCCTGTTTTGATGTTCAGTTAAGTATAAGAAGCTATTTGAACCACTTGTCAACTGAATTCAGCATTCAAATTTTGCCCAAATGTGAAAGAAATCTTGCAGATTATAAGATAAATAAAAAAAATATTAAATTCTTTAACCTAAACTGCATTATTGCCTGTACTGCAAACTTTGTGCTGATTGAATTTGTACCTTTATATTGACAGCGCTGGAATCATAATCAGAAATACTGGAGCTGATTGGATTTGTAGAAGTTGAAATAAAATGTATGGGAATTATGGGGCTTGAGCAGTATTTACTTGAGACATCAGAACATTCACAAATATTGTCAGGAAAATAAAGTTGATATTACCACTATAATATTAAAGCAAACTTGCAGTTAGAAGTAAGAAAATTTGGCATTCACACTTGTTCAGGTCCAGCAACAGACCAGAACAGCTGTTAAACTTAGCAACACCAAATATGGTGTGAACAGAACTTGTCATATTAATAGATCATAATTGAAACTCATCATGTTAATTGATCATGCAATTTATACACACTACATAAGGGCTGCCACAGCCATATGTTTTTTGTTCACTTGCTGTTCAGTTGGCATTGTTCACTTGCTGTTCAGTTGGCATTGTTCACTGGTCAGTTGGCATTAAAAAAAAGAAAAAAGGTTGAATTGAAACTTTTTACATTGAATTGAGCAAACCTGGTCCTTTGGCAAATCTAACAAAGACACCATATGCAGTCTCTGACATAAAATAAAGTCTCAGAACTGTACATGGTCCTTCCAGCTTGGAAAAGAAACCAGTGGTTGCAGTGAATTAAGAAAGCTGTAACTGGACTATCAAGACAAGAAATGGCTACAGTCAAAGAAAGTGATATTCTCAGAACAAAAAGAGGATATGGCAGACAGAAAGCTACAACAGCCATCAACGCGGCAAAGAAGATGATCAAGACAGAATGGTCAGCAATCAGGATTAAAGAACTGAAAATCAAAAGTGGTATAGCAGTAGCGGTTGTAGCAGAAGTAGCTAAAGTGCACCAAAATTATATCATTGCATTGGAGAGAGAAGGAAAAACACCAGAAGACAATCAAAATGAAGAAGAATCTCAGCAAGTGCATCAAGAACAGTATGAAGACGATCTGGAAGAAATAGAAGATACAATAGCTAAAGCACAAGTAGCTATTCAGTGTAATTTGGCTCATACCAAATCCAATGTATGGCTAAAATTGGAGTTGAAAGACTCAGAGAAAGGTGATGAATTGGTGGAATCATTGACTACTTTGTTGAGTGAGTCGATCCATTTTCTGATGATGGTTGGTTTGAAGACAAGATCAAAGCAACTGAGGCACTTGTGAGTGAAATTGGTAAGCAGTTGTCAAGTAAAGCTGCAGCAGCTAAAGATGATGATGACACTAAGGCGAAACCGAAAAGTGAGTCACCAGCAGCTGTTAAACCAATTCCACCCTACAAGGCATCACTTCCAACGTTCAATGTATCACCAAGGGAGTTCAACAACTTTTACAAACGTTTTACACCATCATGACTACACATTAGGACTACTACACTGAATGCATCAGTCACACAAAAAAGGAACTGGACAAAGCAACACAAGATGTGCTCAAATTGCCTCAACACCAATCACCAGCTGGCCGACTGCACGTCGATGTACAGGTGCAGGCACTGTAGTGAGAAGCACAATTATCTGCTGCACAAGGATGAAGAAATCAAGAAAGGAGGTGACAGCTTGACCACTGTAAAGACCAAGAATCTGAAGAAGAATGGTGCTGGCTTAATCCACACAGCAGTGGTGATGTTGAGGAATGGCAGCAAGTGTGTTCCAGCCAGATTTGCACTGGATGGGTGCTCCACTGATTCCATTTTTACTGAGGCTTATTGATGATGCATTGAAACTGGACAAAGAGCCAATGATTAAAACGGTTGCTGGAGCAGTGAAAAATGGAAGGACGACACACTCAAGCTCTGTAACAGTATCCACAGTTATTCCATCAGCATTGGCTCAAGATAATAAACATTGCACTTGTTCAGACATTGCCAACTGTGACTCCTCTCTGGTTACGTGAAACGCATAAAAGCATTGGAGTTACTAAAAGACAAGAAATTGGCTGATCCTGAGTTAGGTGGAAAATTTGATGGAATCATTGGAGCTCCAGAATTGCCATATTTTTGGGCAGTGATGGACATCAGTTTTGCACCCTTGAGATGCTCACTGTAATTGACACATGCTTTGGATGGTCAGTTTCAGGATGGTCAGAAGACTCAAGCAGTGAAAATGACACAGTCACCTTGAATTCAGAAATAAAAAATGATCAAGATATTGATGACATGTTTCACAAGCTGTATGAGTTGGAAAAGGTGCCAGAAGCCTCACTGCTGACAGAAGACGAAAAGTATGCAGTTAAGCAATTTGAAGACTCCATCAAACAACACCCAGATGGCAGATATTCATGTGCATTGCCAAGAGTAAAGTCACCACCACCAATTGGAGAGTCAAAACAGATGGCAATCTCTAGATTTTTTCAAAATGAGAAGAAGATGAAAAAAGCTGGTGTACTGGACTTATTCAATGATTAGCTGAATTCCTGTCCAAATCTTGGTCACTCAGAAATGGTGCCAGTGGTAGAGTGGGCAAATATGTCATTCTACTTGCCAATTCAAGGTGTGGTAAAGATGTGTTCTACCACCACAAAGGTGAGGCCGGTCTTTGATGGCTCTGCAAAGTCAACTTCTGGGCATTGCATCAATGACTTATACCTCACTGGGCCAAATCTCTACCCACTAACATCTGACATTTGGATGACGGCTGACGTGGGTAAAATGTACAGGTAGGTGAAACTGGCAGACTGTGACAAAGACAATCACAAATACATCACCAGAGATGGCAATGGAAAACTGGTGACCATGAGGATGACTAGAGTCACGTTTGGCATCAAACTGTTTCCATTTGTGGTAACAGCTGTCATATGACATCATGCCACCAAATACATGGATAAGTTTCCAGCTGCACACATTGAAGTCATTTAGTCATTCTACGTTGATGATTTTGAGTCTGGTGCTAATTCTGGTCAAGAGGCCAAGGAGCTCTGCATTCAACTGTGTGAATTATTTCTGGATGCTGGTATGGTTTTGAGAAAGTGTAGGTGTTCATCACCTGCCGTGATGGATGCAGTTCCGAATGAGTTGAAAGACAGGGAGTCAGAAGCAGGCAGTCACTCCTTGAAAGCTCTTGGCTTTCATTGGGATACCAATCAAGATGAGTTGTTTGTGGCAACACCAGAAGTTAATCAAACTGGCATCATCACCAAAAGAAATGTTGCCAAAGCAGTGGCCAGCATTTATGATGTGCTTGGCTATCACCTTGGACGATTATGCTGTCTTGGTGATATGACAGAAATCAAGAATCTGCCAATCAAGAGGTTCACTCATCCAGTGATTGACAAATCCACTATCATTTGCGGCTTCTGTGACAGCAGCAACAACGCCTATGCAGCTGTTCTGTACCTGGGAAACAATGATGGCACAACCAACTCGATATTTGCAAAAGCTAGTGTGTGTCCAGTCAAATCGAGAACTCTGCTGGAAATGGACATGTGGCCAACATATTGGCAATTCCGTTGAGTCAGTGCAAGTGCTGGAAACACAGCATGATAGTGCACCGAATGTATGGACATGCTGGAGCTGCCACCATCATTAGCACCTTGGCCAACCAACTTTATATCATTGGGGCTAAGAAAACGTTGAAAGGAATTGGCAAAAGATGTGTCACTTGTAGACATCAGTCTGCAACAACACTACAACCACAAATGGGAGTTTAACCCAGCTGCAGAACAACACTGGAGCCTCCATTCTTCAGAACAGGAGTTGACATGGCAGGACCGGTGAAGATTAGAGAAGGTTCTACCAGAAAGCCAGTTATCTACAAAGCATATAATTATGTGCATCTTTGTATGCATGGCTGTCACTGTGCACACAGAGTTGTGCAGGAGTTTGGATGCTCTGGAATTCCAGGCAGTCTTCTCCAGATTTTGTAGCAGGAGAGGAACTCCAGCTGAAGTGTTCAGCGACAATGGTGGAAATTTTGTTGCTACAGCAAAAGACATGAAGTAGGCACAACACAGGTTCCCAACTGTCAAGTGGCACTTCAACCCACCAAAAGCACAAGCTTGATCTAGAAAAGCAACCTAATTTAGTTAGTAAATAGTTCACTTGCTAGAAATTTTAATGATTAAACAGTAGCTCGATTCTGTTTTGAGGTAGGTGGATATCAAGCAGCTGTGATATGGTAATAAATGAACCAGTGATGAGAGATTGTATCTCAGAAAAACAGGGTTTACCTGCTTTTATTGGTTAAATTTTATCAGATAAGTGTACTGAAGTAATTTTATACTACAGTGGAAGAAATACACATTATCAACCATTGCTAAAAATCAGTCATAGGACTAGTCTGATGGAGCCAGACCACGTAGCACGCAAAGAGTGCAGAGGGTCTGGGTATTGGCCATACCAAATTTGTTCTGGAGGAATGTGGAAGTGGTGAGTGCCCTACCTCCTTTATACCTGAATTTCAAATTAGCCATGATTGCTAGACCTAGCGTTGATAGGGTGGCTGACACATACAGGAATTTCTATTTGTTGTATAGTTCCCGGTGATTTGCTAATGGTCATTGACCACTGCAATAATATATGTGCGGCAGAATAAATTGCTATGGCCATGTCCCCAGACCCATTCCCAGCGTAGCGGTTCACGCCAGACTACCATAAGACCTGGTGGTTTTCCATGAGAAATTTGACTCAACAACAGATCATAGTCCTGCTAAAATGCCCAAAGCAACATCTGGGAATGTGAACTCATTTGTGATGGTCACTTTGTCCTTTCTCACTGCTGCTACAAATTGATCTGGCTTCATGTTGTGCTTGTTCCTGAGTTTTTTGTTTTGTTTTGTTTTCATATCCTAAAATCTAATTTCCTGCCAAGTTAGGGTTATTATTCTTATAAAGGCCAAATGTGAATACTTAATAATTGTATTGCACTTAGAGCCCTAGTGTACACTAAGAAGTGTCTGGATACAGCTTTCATTTAATCCTCATTCCAGTATATGAAAACATAGAAGTAATTACAGTATTTGCTTTGTCTAGCTACTCATCCGGAATACGTAAGTAGATGGAAGTGTTGGTCTAACAAGGGGTAGATTTAAGAATTTGGAGCAGCCTGACTCCTACCGGACCCCACAACCAACATCCCGCAGGAGTGCTTCATCATCAGGTGCCTGTAAGACTGCGACTTCAGATAGCTCAACTGTGGATCCCAAGACTGCCAAATCGGTAACCCCATTGAGGACCGAGACAGCTGATTCTTTTAGGACACCAAGAAAGCACTTAAACTAGAGGCAATCTCTCCCTTATATGTCTCAAGGTCAGTATTAATAAGAACTTAGAATGGAAAGTAAGTATCTGGTTAATATAATATTCTGGACATAGTATTAGTCTTGAATTGAATATACAATTTGAATTAAGAGTTGTTGTTTTCCCTTCTATTCTCAAAATTATGCTGGGCAAGACCTACTCTCAACTGCACAGGAGGCCCCAACTACTAGACTATCAAGCTACCATAGTATTTTAAGTATTTAGCTGTAAAGCTAAAAACTTGATTATTCAGTATGATGAAACTATAGTAGAGTGTGTAAGACTATAATTAATCGGAGTTTATTCAAGCATTTTTACAGTTGCTATGCACTTTTGAAAGGTTTTCTACTGGGTTAGTAGGTTGGAATTCACTAATGCATGTATAGTCAGTTCCTGTGCATCTAGCTGCTGAGGTATTTAATCATAGAATGCCTGAGAATGTGTTCTAATTTGAAATTACTTTAAAATCACAGTTAATAGAGTAGACTCAATTAAAAAAAGAGGTATTAAACATTTATATTTAAGAAAACTTTTTTTAATGTAATGCACAATCATGCTTTAATGCTGCAAAATTGTGTTTTTCGTGCCTCTTCAAGAGCTTATCATGAAAATTACATGAACTAAAAAAACCAATGCTATTCTTAAATTTTGAAAATGTGTTCTTTTCCCAACGTACAAAATTCTAGTCTTGCTTCAAGAATAATATTGGATAAGTTAGCTGTGGCAGAAAGCTAGAAAAATCCCTGGCGTACATATTAGTTCATTTAATGACCTATTTCTGTGCGATAAAGTCGACTCATAACATAGGGTATGGGTCATTCAATTTCTCATGGGGTAAGGAGTTGATCTATTGCTCATAGGGTAAGGGGGTCACCTTTGCTCGTAAGGTATATCATATGGTCACTCTACTGTTCATAGGGTATGGGTCACTCTATTTCTCATGGGGTAAGGAGTCGATCTATTGCGCATAGGGTAAGGGGTCACTCTTGTCATATGATTTTGCTTATGGGGTCACTCTATTTCTCATGGGGTAAGAAGTTAATCTATTGCTCATAGGGTAAGGGGTCACTATTGCTCGTAAGGTATATCGTGTGGTCAGTCTATTGTTCATAGAGTATGGGTCACTCTATATCTCATGGGGTAAGGAGTTGATCTATTGCTCATAGGGTAAGGAATCACTATTGCTCGGAAAGTATATCATGTGGTCACTCTTGTTCATAGGGTATGGGGTCACTCTATTGCTCATGGGGTAAGGAGTTGACCTATTGTTCATATGGTAAGGGGTCACTCTTGCTGGTAGAGTATGAGGATTAGTGGTCACTTTATTGCTACTGAGTTTAGGGTCACTCAATTGCTCATGAAATTAATTGGAGTTTTATTGCTCATAGAATCATAAGTATCACCCAATCTGGTTACTCCTCCCCCAAGTGTACTGATTTGGCCTCAAAAGTAAAGCTAGCTGCTGACGTTATACCTGTTTAAGCCAATAAACTTTGTTCAGATGACAATTACATTCATTGCATTCAACTCCTTATAACACTGCTTTAAATCAATGTTTACTGAGGTATCATATTTATACTATGAAAAACAAAAACGAAAACAAGGCTACCTTCATAATTGTCAAAATCGAACTGCCATTTGTGTGTACAGTTCACAGCATTATTATCAAAGGTGGAATGGTTGCGATGAGGCCAGCATTCCCAAAGCCATTTTGGTAAAGTTGTCATTTTAACACTTTAGGGTTAATTATCAAATGCGTATATAGTATGAAATCAAATACTCAATGGGTGAATGAAATAGTGTTCATTATTGTCAGGGTAACACCCATGTGGAGCTGTACTCTTACCTGTGAGTTTTATTTAACCTTATTTTATTTAACCCTATTACTTGTTTGTTTCATCACCTTCGTAGTCGTCAATCACCCATTCCCACATTAGACTTATCAGAGCCTTGCACCTCTGGTAAAGATCACCAAACTTCATTTTACTTTTCCTACTTTCAACCCACTCTAAGTTTTGTCTCACCCTTACCTACGTATCTGTAATCACCCACTTTACCAAAATGGCTTTGGGAATGCTGGCCTCATCGCAACCATTCCACCTTTGATAATAATGCTGTGAACTGTACACACAAATGGCAGTTCGATTTTGACAATTATGAAGGTAGCCTTGTTTTCGTTTTTGTTTTTCATAGTATAAATATGATACCTCAGTAAACATTGATTTAAAGCAGTGTTATAAGGAGTTGAATGCAATGAATGTAATTGTCATCTGAACAAAGTTTATTGGCTTAAACAGGTATAACGTCAGCAGCTAGCTTTACTTTTGAGGCCAAATCAGTACACTTGGGGGAGGAGTAACCAGATTGGGTGATACTTATGATTCTATGAGCAATAAAACTCCAATTAATTTCATGAGCAATTGAGTGACCCTAAACTCAGTAGCAATAAAGTGACCACTAATCCTCATACTCTACCAGCAAGAGTGACCCCTTACCATATGAACAATAGGTCAACTCCTTACCCCATGAGCAATAGAGTGACCCCATACCCTATGAACAAGAGTGACCACATGATATACTTTCCGAGCAATAGTGATTCCTTACCCTATGAGCAATAGATCAACTCCTTACCCCATGAGATATAGAGTGACCCATACTCTATGAACAATAGACTGACCACACGATATACCTTACGAGCAATAGTGACCCCTTACCCTATGAGCAATAGATTAACTTCTTACCCCATGAGAAATAGAGTGACCCCATAAGCAAAATCATATGACAAGAGTGACCCCTTACCCTATGCGCAATAGATTGACTCCTTACCCCATGAGAAATAGAGTGACCCATACCCTATGAACAGTAGAGTGACCATATGATATACCTTACGAGCAAAGGTGACCCCCTTACCCTATGAGCAATAGATCAACTCCTTACCCCATGAGAAATTGAATGACCCATACCCTATGTTATGAGTCGACTTTATCGCACAGAAATAGGTCATTAAATGAACTAATATGTACGCCAGGGATTTTTCTAGCTTTCTGCCACAGCTAACTTATCCAATATTATTCTTGAAGCAAGACTAGAATTTTGTACGTTGGGAAAAGAACACATTTTCAAAATTTAAGAATAGCATTGGTTTTTTTAGTTCATGTAATTTTCATGATAAGCTCTTGAAGAGGCACGAAAAACACAATTTTGCAGCATTAAAGCATGATTGTGCATTACATTAAAAAAAGTTTTCTTAAATATAAATGTTTAATACCTCTTTTTTTAATTGAGTCTACTCTATTAACTGTGATTTTAAAGTAATTTCAAATTAGAACACATTCTCAGGCATTCTATGATTAAATACCTCAGCAGCTAGATGCACAGGAACTGACTATACATGCATTAGTGAATTCCAACCTACTAACCCAGTAGAAAACCTTTCAAAAGTGCATAGCAACTGTATAAAAATGCTGTGAATAAACTCCGATTAATTATAGTCTTACCAACTCTACTTTAGTTTAATCTACTGAATAATCAAGTTTTTAGCTTTACAGCTAAATACTTAAAATACTATGGTAGCTTGATAGTCTAGTAGCTGGGGCCTCCTGTGCAGTAGAGAGTAGGTCTTGCCCAGCACAATTTTGAGAATAGAAGGGGAAAAAAACAATTCTTAATTCAAATTGTATATTCAATTCACGACTAATACTACGTCCAGAATATTATATTAACCAGATACTTACTTTCCATTCAAAGTTCTTATTAATACTGACCTTGAGACGTACAAGGGAGAGACTGCCTCGAGTTTAAGTGCCTTCTTGGTGTCCTAAAAGAATCAGCTGTCTCGGTCCTCAATGGAGTTACCGATTTGGCAGTCTTGGGATCCACAGTTGGGCTATCTGAAGTCGCAGTCTTACAGGCACCTGATGATGAAGCACTCCTGCGGGATGTTGGTTGTGGGGTCCGGTAGGAATCAGGCTGCTCCAAATTCTTAAATCTACCCCTTGTTAGACCAACACTTCCATCTACTGACGTATTCCGGATGAGTACTGGAGCTAGACAAAGCAAATACTGTAATTACTTCTATGTTTTCATATACTGGAATGAGGATTAAATGAAAGCTGTATCCAGACACTTCTTAGTGTACACTAGGGCTCTAAGTGCAATACAATTATTAAGTATTCACATTTGGCCTTCATAAGAATAATAACTCTAACTTGGCAGGAAATTAGATTTTAGGATATGAAAACAAAACAAAACAAAAAACTCAGGGACAAGCAAAAGATGAAGCCAGATCAATTTGTAGCAGCAGTGAGAAAGGACAAAGTGACCATCACAAATGAGTTCACATTCCCAGATGTTGCTTTGGGCATTTTAGCAGGACTATGATCTGTTGTTGAGTCAAATTTCTCATGGAAAACCACCAGGTCCTACGGTAGTCTGGCGTGAACCGCTACGCTGGGAATGGGTCTGGGGACATGGCCATACCAAATTTATTCTGCCGCATATATATTATTGCAGTGGTCAGTGACCATTAGCAAATCACCGGAACTATACACAACAAATAGAAATACCTGTATGCGTCAGCCACCCTTTCAACGCTAGGTTTAGCAATCATGGCTAATTGAATTCAGGAATAAAGGAGGTTGGGCACTCACCACTTCCACATTCCTCCAGAACAAATTTGGTATGGCCAATCTCCAGACCCTCCGCACTCTTTGCGTGCTACGTGGTCTGGCTCCACCAGACTAGTCCTATGACTGATTTTTAGCAATGGTTGCTAATGTGTATTTCTTCCACTGTAGTATAAAATTACTTCAGTACACTTAACTGATAAAATTTAACCAATAAAAGTAGGTAAACCCTATTTCTGAGATACAATCTCTCATCACTGGTTCATTTATTACCAT